>Ga0209540_10000021_pt1 | contig 226942 bp, 185 predicted proteins | sample BarGraIncu01121A_FD_184501 | JGI IMG/M metagenome (GOLD analysis project Ga0209540, IMG submission 184501) | Arctic peat soil microbial communities from Barrow, Alaska - Barrow Graham LP Incubations 011-21A (SPAdes) (version 2) | ecosystem: Environmental > Terrestrial > Soil > Wetlands > Peat...
AAATCCTCGGCTCTATCACCCTCTCCCGATAGCTATCGGGATTGGGAGAGGGCAGGGGGAGAGGTCATATTAAATGAAGAAATAAAACAAGACATTATATTGTTCCCATTACTTATTAATTCTCAGCCCGGTAAGAGAATATCCTAAATATCCGACGAAAAGATTAAAAACCAAATATAGGAATAGCCAAAAAAAGAAGGCGTGTTCAGGAAAGAAAATTGGTCTTCATTTTTGAACGTATTTTCGGTAAAGCGTATGATTGATAAAATGTGTATCTTTGCAGTCGAATTAAAAATAAAGACATCGATCCCATTATGCATAACGAAATTCAACTGACAATTACCCCAGAGCAGGCTTTTAAAGAGGATATGCTCACCAAACAGGTTGCTGATAAACTTGAGATTTCCCCAAAGAGTATTACCCGGATCAGAACACTCCGGAAATCAATCGATTCACGGGCATTTTTACCCAAAGTAAACGTTACCGTTGAAGTGTACTGGGATGAGATGCCCCCTGAACAGGTTAAAACGACTTTTGAATATAATAATGTAGCAGATAAAACTCCTGTTTTAATTATCGGTGCAGGACCTGCAGGACTATTTGCAGCATTAAAACTGATAGAATCGGGATTCAAACCTATTATACTCGAACGCGGCAAACCTGCCAGCGATCGTAAAGTAGATATCGCCCTGCTGAACAGGAATAAGGGCATTGATTCGGATTCGAACTACTGTTTTGGGGAAGGTGGAGCCGGAACTTTTTCGGATGGAAAACTCTATACCCGCTCAAAAAAGAAAGGAAATACGCAAAATATCCTGGAAGTGTTTCACTTTCATGGAGCCAATGAAAACATATTGTATGAAGCCCATCCGCATATCGGTTCGGATAAGCTGCCCATCGTGATTGCCAATATAAGCAAAACCATCACGAACAGCGGTGGAGAAATTCATTTTGAACAAAAGCTTGCTGAAATACTTATCGAAAATAACAAGGTAACCGGATGTAAAACTGTAGATGGGAGTATCTTCCAAGCAACTGCATTGATTTTGGCTACAGGCCATTCGGCACATGATATTTATGAAATGCTCGATAAACAGGGCATTAAACTGGAACCAAAAGGTTTTGCCATGGGGGTACGGGTAGAGCACAAGCAATCGCTGATCGATACCATCCAATATCATAGCGAGACACGTAGCGAATACCTGCCTTCTGCTATCTACAGCCTGGTGGATCAGGTGAACGAACGTGGTGTTTATTCGTTTTGCATGTGTCCGGGCGGACATATTGTCCCGGCAGGAAGTGGTCAGGGCGAAATTGTAGTGAACGGAATGTCTACATCCCAACGTAATTCGCCATATGCCAATTCAGGGATTGTAGTTGAAATACGTCCGGAAGATATTCCGGAAGAATACCAACAGTATGGTGTGTTGGCAGGACTGAAATTCCAGCAATCAGTGGAAAAAATGGCTTTCATAAATAATGGTGGGCAGGGACAGGTAGCTCCTGCACAACGATTGGGCGATTTTGTACGAGGGAAGTTGAGTGCCGATTTGCCTGAATCATCGTATCTGCCCGGTTTGATATCTGCACCATTACATTTCTTGCTCCCGGCGAATATAGCATCACGTTTGCGTGAAGGATTTAAAAAGTTCGATCGTAAGATGCAAGGCTTTGTCACCAATGATGCCGTCGTAGTGGGAGTAGAGACCCGTTCATCGGCAGCAGTACGCATTCCACGTAATAGTGAAACCGGACAGCACCCTGATATTACAGGTCTTTTCCCTGCAGGGGAAGGTTCAGGTTATTCGGGAGGAATTACTTCCTCTGCGGTAGATGGAGAAAATGCTGCATTGAGTGTGGTGAAGTGGCTTGTTGGTTAATTGGTTGATTGGTTGATTAGTTAATTGGTTGATTATGTTAATTGGTTGATTATGTTGATTGGTTGATTAAGTTAATTAAGTTGATTGGTTGATTAGTTGATTGGTTGATGAAGGATGAATAAGTAAATAAGTTTGTTCATAGCAGAACACGGAACACTGAACACTGAACACGGAACGCAGAACGCGGAACGCGGAACACGGAACACAGAACATGGAACACGGAACACGGAACACGGAACACGGAACACGGAACACGGAACACGGAACGCAGAACGCGGATCACATAATAAATACATTAAACTAAATATATAGAATGAGACATAAACCTAAAGCAGTTCCACCACCCAGGGAGACGAAGTTGAAGGCGACGGAGCCTATTGAGCTGATGACCTTTCTCCTGGCTAAAATGGGAGGAATGAGCCGCAATTCAGTGAAATCACTGCTTGCACACCGCCAGATCATGGTTAATAGCAAGATCACCACGCTGTTCAACCTGATGTTGCAACCAAACGACCTGATAACCGTGAACAGCTCACGTGGAAATATCGAATTGAAACATCCGAAGCTTAAAATCATATTTGAAGATGAATACCTGATTGTAGTTGAAAAGAAGGAGGGATTACTCACAGTGATTGCCGGGGATAGCGAGGAAACAACCGCTTTTTCAATCCTGAAGAATCATGTGAAGAAAAGCTCGCCTACTAACCGTATTTATACGGTTCACCGTCTGGACCGTGAAACATCAGGAGTTATCATGTTTGCCAAGAACCGAGAAGTGCAACAAACACTTCAGGAAAACTGGCACCGTATCATTACCCGCCGGATATACGTAGCAGTAGTGGAAGGAGTAGTGGAAAAGGAAGAAGATACTATCGTTACCTGGCTCTCAGAGAACGAACGTTCGTTGAAGATACATTCAAGCGAATCGGATAACGGAGGCCAGCAGGCCATTACCCATTACCGTAAAATCAAATCGAATGAGAATTACACCCTGCTTGAGTTAGAACTTGAAACAGGACGTAAGAATCAGATCCGTGTGCATATGCAGGGGATCGGTCATCCGATTATAGGTGATAAAAAATACGGTGCTGAAACAAGCCCGATAAACCGAATGGGATTACATGCACGCTTAATTGCATTTTATCATCCCGTTACTACAGAAATTGTCAGTTTTGAAACACCGGTACCACGAAGCTTCCTGAATTTATTCCACTAAAGAGGAATGAGAGATGAGAAATGAGGAATGAGTAAGTAAGAGGTAAGGAGTAAGCATACGGAGTATGTCTGTATTGTCTATTCCTGAAATAGGCTTACAAGAAAGAAAAGTAAATTCAGAATTCTAACAAATAAAAAAACCTTTCCGATTATACGGAAAGGTTTTTTTATTGGAAGAGATTAAAACATAAGTAAGTAATAACTTTTAACTTTAAGTATAATACTCAAAGCCGGATACTCATTCCTAATTCCTTATCTCTCATTCCTGTTTATATTTCCCATGCCAGAGCGCTTGCACCTAATACAGCTGCATCAGCTTCTTTCAATTCAGAGAAAAGCACTTTCACTTTGCCTTTCCATATATTGAGCAGGTTTTTCTCCATGTTCTCTTTAATAGGTTTCATGATCAAATCACCGGCTTTGGAAAGTCCGCCAAAAAGAATGATAGCCTCAGGAGCACTGAAGGTAACAAAATCAGCAAAAGCTTCTCCGAGTATTCTACCTGTGAAATTAAAAATTTCAATAGCTATTTCATCACCTTCCATAGCAGCGTCAAATACATCTTTCGACGTAATGTCATCAATAGGAATATTGCGCAATAAGCTGCTTTTACTGTTTGATTCAAGTATTTCACGTGCTGAACGCGCTACACCTGTAGCAGAAGCATACGCTTCCAGGCAACCTGAACGACCACAGCCGCAGATACGGCCATTATTGCGCATTACAATCACGTGACCTAATTCACCTGCAAAACCATCATGACCATATACTACCTTGCCATCGATAACTATACCACTCCCTACACCTGTACCCAGGGTAATCATGATAAAGTTCTTCATGCCACGGGCAGCGCCATAGGTCATCTCACCTACTGCTGCTGCATTGGCATCATTGGTCAATGCAGTTGGAATACCAAATTTGTCTGCCATTAGGTTTGCAAAAGGAATGACACCTTTCCATGGAAGATTAGGAGCAAATTCAATGTTACCGGTATAATAATTCCCGTTAGGAGCACCTACACCAATTCCTTTGATTTTATCTATACCGCCTGCAGCATCAATCAGTTTCATTAAATCAACATAAATATCATCTATGTATAAATTGACATCCGAGTGAGTTGAAGTCTTGACTGCACTTTTTGATACTACATTCCCACGGGTATCCACAATACCGAAAACAGTATTGGTACCACCCATATCCATGCCTATTACATATGGCTTTTCCATAATATAAATTTAAATTTAGTTGTTAGAATTTTTTGAATCAATTAATTTCAATCTGTTATTCAACAGGAATATCTTTGTTTACATTCTTTGATCCAATTAAACCGTAGAATAACATATAACCAAGACAAATAAACATGACCCAATAACTATTTATGTATCCTAAATGATCAGATACAAATCCCTGAAGAAGTGGTACGATTCCACCACCACAAACCATTACCATGAAAATTCCGGCAGCAGAAGCAGTGTATTTTCCAAGACCTTCAACAGCCAGGTTGAAGATACTGCCCCACATAATGGAAGTACATAATCCGCATAACACAAGGAAAACAATACTTACAGGAACCTTAGTCAACAATACAGGTAATGTTATAGTCAATGTGATTGGGCAGAAAATAGCAAGTAAAATAAATACCAATCCAAGGGTAGAAACCGAAATCATCATAGCTTTACTCGATACCTTCGATCCAATTAAAGCACCTGTCAGTCGGCCAACCAACATTAACAGCCAATAAACACCAACGATACTTCCGGCAATTGTTGCTTCCATACCAAGACCTGCATTTGAGGCAGAACTTGAAGCAGTCATAAACAGATTGGCTGTACTTGGAATGCCAATTTCGATACCTACATAAATAAAAATGGCGATAGCTCCTAACGTGAAGTGACGAAAAGAAAGCGGGCTGTGATTATGTTTTACTTTTCTTTCTGTTGCTGTTTCCATGTGAGGCTCAGGGATATTTACAAAATACAGAACCACAAATGCTAAAGCGAAAATTCCCATTGCCAGAAACAACGCAGGATTTGCTTTTTCAATAGTACGGCCGGCAGCTGCACCCATTAGATAACCAACCAACATGGGGGTAATTGTTGCACCGATAGAATTGATAGAACCTCCGAATTGTAATAATTTATTCCCTGAATTACCACCACCACCAAGTGTGTTAAGCATTGGATTTACAACTGTATTAAGCATACACATTGAAAAACCGCAAATAAAAGCACCGGTTAAATAAACAGAGAAACTTCCGGCTACACCTGAAAGGTATTGAACGCCTACACCAACAAAACCAACTAAAATAGCAGCAAGGGCTGTTTTCTTATAACCGATTTTTTTAAGCATAATACCTGCTGGGATACCCATAAAGGCATAAGCTAAAAAGTTAGCGAGAAATCCTAACTGCGACTCAAAGTTAGATGCTCCAAATTGTTTTGCCACAATAACACCCATCGGACTTGGAAGCCCGGTAACAAATGAAATCATAAAAAATAATGCAAACATCATTGCAATTGGCAATGCGTAATTTTTCTTTTCGGCGTTCATATAAATGTTTTTAATTAGTAAATAGATTTTATAATAATTTTATCTAATTCGACCCACAAAGTTAATACTTTTTATTCCACTTTATTCAGTTAAAATGTCAAGAAATGGATTTGAAATTCTGTTTTAAAACATATAAAATGCACAATTATACCTATTGTTTCAAATAATTATTGTCTATAGATTCTTCAAAAGAAAATCACTCATACGGGTAAATAAATGCCTGCGGGTTTGTTTTCCGAGTATACTGTGATTTCTATCAGTATACAACTGCATTTCGAACTGTTTATCGGCTGCAACCAATTTATCGATATACAGCATGGTATTTTGTGTATGAACATTATCGTCGGCACTGCCATGTACCAGTAACAGATTCCCCTGCAACTTATCGGCACGTTGAAGAGCAGATGTAGTATCATACCCTTTGAAATTTTCCTGTGGACGACGCATGAAACGTTCGGTATAGGCCGTATTATACAGGCGCCAGTCGGTTACCGGAGCAACTGCAATACCTGCTTTGAAAACTTTGTCGCCGGTAGACATGCACATAAGCGTCATGGTACCACCATAACTCCATCCCCAGATGCCAATGCGGTCTTTGTCAATGAATGTCTGCTGTCCAAGATATTTAGCTGCTTCTACCTGATCCTTGGTTTCCAGGATACCCAGTTGTTCATAGGTGCATTTGCGGAATTCCGATCCGCGTGCTCCGGTTCCACGACCATCAACACAAGCCACTACGTAGTTTTGAGTGGCAAGATAATACTCCCAGTCAACTTTCCATTTATCCAGTACCTCCTGTGAATTAGGTCCACTGTATTGTACCATTAAAACCGGATACTTTTTATTGGCATCAAAGTTAGCTGGTTTCAACATCCAACCATTTAGTTGAATGTTTTCTGAGGTTGTAAAAGTGAAGAACTCCTTCTTCGGCAGATTCAACGCCTTGAATTCAGAAGCCATTGCTGTATTGTTTTCGATGGTTCGAACAGTTGAGCCTGAGCTGGAACGGAGCGTAAATGAGTTGGGAACTTCAATGCTGGATGCGTTGTCAACAAAAAAAGTATAGGTCGAATTAAAGCTACCTGTGTGAGTTCCTTTTCCATCGGTTAGGCGGGTCTTTCTGCCTTTTCCATCCACAGCATATACATCCCGCTGAAGTGGAGAAACTTCTGCCGATTGATAATACACAACCTGCTTTTTGTCGTCGTACCCATAAACATCCGTAATATCCCATTTTCCTTTGGTAAGTTGTTTTAAAACCGTACCATTGATGTTGTACTGATAAATATGACGATAACCATCCTGCTCACTGACCCCGATAAAGGTCTGGTTATCGGAAGAGAAATGAACATAATCAATGTTCTCATAATCCACATAGTATTTATCATCCTGACGTAATACCAGTTTCGTGAGGGTTGATCTCGGATTAGCCATAAGCATTTCCAACCGGTTCTGATTCCTGTTTAATTTAAAGATAGCCAGTTGATCAATTGTATTTGTCCAGCGGATACCCGGTACGTAGAAATCCTGATCGGAGTCAGGCAACTTCATTGTCTTAATGGATTTGTAATAATCGTCATAAACACATACGCTTACTTTAGAATTATTTTCTCCTGCTTTGGGATATTTAAACTCAACAATGGAAGGGTAGAGCGATAATTTGTCTTTGTCGGATGAATTATCCTTGTATTGAATGTATGAGTATTCAGGAACCTTTGACTCATCAAACCGGACAAAGGCAAGCAATTTACTGTCGGGACTCCATTCAAAATACCGGGTTTTGGTAAATTCTTCTTCGTATACCCAGTCAGGAGTTCCGTTGATAATGTTACCAACCTGTCCATCTTTTGTAATAGGTATCTCCGTGTTGAAATCAATTTTTTTCATGAATAGGTTATTCTCCCGTGCAAAAGCTATATACCGGCTATCGGGCGAGAAAAGAGGAACTTCCTGCGATCCGTTGTCCGAAAGAGCCAGCAATTCATTATGTTTTACATCAAAGAGATAATAATCAGCCGTAAAAGTCCTGCGGTAGCGTTTCTTTACATTGGTATAAACAAGTATTCTTCCTTCATTGGGACTAAATTCGTACCCGGAGATTTGTTTGAAAGGAGAATTCTTTAACCTGTAAATGCTGAATAGCGTATCAACTGTTGCACCGGTTTTATAACTGTATTTTACGATAGCCTTATCATTCACCATTAATGTGTAATGTTCGCCATCATTCATTGACCGGGGAATATCAATCGTCTTTACTTTGAATTTGCCATCGGTAATGTCGTACAGTAAACCGGCGAATAAAGTATTTGCACATAATGTTAAAACAAAAATAAGATTGATGCGTTTCATTATAAACTATTTTATGTTATTGAACTGGATTGTTTAATAAAATGTCGTATCTTCATTCCAAATTGTAGAAATAAACAGGAACCTGACATATCTGTTATGCAAAAATAGGTCAATTAATCCTTTTTAGGGATTATCGGGCAAAAGTTTTTATTCCATTAACAAAAATACGTACAAGGTATAATCGTATTTAACTCAATAAATAAACATTCGGATGAAAAAGATGAAAGACTTATTTTCCCTGTCCACCAGGGACGAATCGTTGGGCTTATGCCTGAGCGGTGGAGGAGCATTGGGTTTTGCCCATATCGGAGTCATTCAGTGCCTTGAAGAGAATGGAATATATCCTACGCACATTGTGGGGTCAAGCATGGGTGCAATTGTTGGTGCTTTGTATTCGGCGGGTTATTCACCCACCGATATGCTGCAAATGATCAAGGAGGATAAGCTGTACAAGGTTACAAAACTGCTGACATTCAGAGCCTCATTCCTTAAATCAGGTTTGTCAACACACAATTTGTTACAGTCACTAATTAAAGAATTGATTCCTCATAACAGCTTTGAAAAGCTAAAAAAGAAATTATACATTTGCATCGTAAATCTTACCAGCGGGGAATGGGAAATCATTGATTCAGGAAATGAACTTGATAAATGGATATCGGCCTCTTCGAGTATACCGGGAGTATTTGAAACTATAAAAGAGGGGGAGATCCATTATGTGGATGGCGGACTGCTGAATAATATGCCTGCACAGGGTATAACAGACGTATGCAAAAATATAATTGGTGTAGATGTTATACCACATAAAGTACCTGCCGAATTAAGCAAACCGATTGATACGCTTGCATATGCCATACGTGCCATGCAACATCAAAACTCCAGGGAAGGCCGTGATTTATGCAAGTTTCTCATTGAACCAAAAGCCATTGAAGCATATCATGAGTTTAATTTTGATGCCTATGAAGTCATTTATCAATATGGATATAATGAAGCCACCAGATTCATTGAAGACAACCCTGAGATATTGAAGCTGGCCACAGTCGGTTCGTTGCTGTAAGTAATTCGTCAATTCATAATTCATAATTCATAATTCATAATTCATAATTAACTATGAATTATAAATTATGAATTATGAATTATGAATTGTTTTCCTATTCAGCCTTCGGTAATTTAATGGTGAACGTAGTGGTTTCGTCGACAATGGTTGTAAATGAAATTGTACCGCCCGATAGTTCAATGATATTCTTGGCAATAGCAAGCCCAAGTCCCATACCGGTTGATTTGGTGGTAAAATTTGGAACAAACAGTTTGTCCTGAATATCGCTCTTTATTCCAACACCGTTATCTTTGATATCTATTTCAATCTCTGCATTGTTGTTTTGAAGGGATATCAGTATCTCGCCGGTTCTTTCTTCAGGAATGGATTGAATCGCATTCTTCATCAGGTTATTAAAAACCTGTACCAATTGTTCAGGGTCGGCATAAACAAATACATCTTTTTCTTTTCCTTTATATTCAATCTGAATATGCTCAAAGTTGTTCATGAATAATTGGGCCACTGAGAATAACCTGGCAGCAATATCTACTTTCTCAAAACTGGCTTCAGGCATACGTGCAAAGTTTGAAAATGTCCCTGCAATCCTTGAAAGGTTATCAATTTGTTCCACCAGCATAGTGGTCGATTTTTCAAAGTAATCATCAAAACGCTCATCGTTCATTTGCTTTGTCCTGCGTAACTGCTGAATACTCAGTTTCATTGGGGTAAGCGGGTTGTTTATTTCATGTGCAACCTGACGTGCCATTGATTTCCATGCAGATTCACGTTCCGATTTAGCCAATAACTTTGCACTCTGTTCCAGCTCATCAATTGTCCGGTTATATTGTATAACCAATTGGCCTATTTCATCATTCTGGGTATAATCTATCTTTTCATTTCTACTTCCTAAACGCATTTCTTTCAATTTGTTTTCCAGCATAATGAGCGGTGCCGACAATTGATTCCCTATAAATATGCTGATAAGTATGGCAAGAAATATTATTATCAGGTAAATCTGGATAATAACAGCCAGAAAACTCTCAATTTCACTCCGTATTTCATCCTGACTGAAGAACTGAGGAATAGCAATATATCCGATCTGCATGAAATCTCCATTATTAAAATCCGTATAACCGGTTAAATACTTCAACTGCCCGATATGTTCATATTGGTTCATGTTGGTATTTGCTGCAAAGAAAGGGGTGGGGGCGATTCTATTACTTATCAGGTTTTTATAAAAGATAATGGGTTGCGAACTTCCAACCAAAACGCCACTGTTATTATATACATGTATGTCGGTATGGTAGATGTACGACAGGTCCTGCAAGTCAAGATTCAAGGCTTGTGAATTTACGGCATTCAGATCCTGATTCCAGTAATACCGGTCTTGTAATGCTTTTTGCACGTAGCTTTTTTTGTTCTCAAGGTTTGCAATCTGTTCTTCCTGGTATTTCTGTTGAATGAAATTTATTGAGACAAAAAATGTTCCTACAAAGCTGATAACTAAAAGTGTTATGAATGTGTACTGGAATTTTGATGTCAACCCAAGCCTGAATTTTTCTTTCCGGGTACTGAGTAAGAAACCCCAAACAAAAAGACTGCTTATCGTAAATACAGCCAGAAAGAAATAAACAAAATAAAGAAAGTATGCCATCCTGCGATGTATCTGTAGTTCCGTGATAACAATGCGGGTATTCGCATTCGGGGAATACACATACTGTTTATGACCAATGCTTCTGAACGAATAATAATTTGTCGTGTCTTTTAGAATCCAGCTTATATCCTGTGGGTAATCTATCTTACCCGAAGAATATACGAGCTTTTTATTTTCGTACTTGGCAACGGCAATATTCAGGTGAGTTTGTATATCCGGTGCCGAAGCTATCAGTAGATTCGGAAAGCTATAGCTTTTAAAGTTTCGACGGGGATAAAACTCCATAAAGAAAAACAATGAATCGGAAGGTATATAATCAGACTGGAATACACCTATATACGTGATGTTGTTTTCGTTGGCCGGGATGCTGTAAAAATGAGTGCCCTTTAGTCTGGAGCCACCATTTGTAATGTATTGAATGTATTCTTTATACAAACCTGTATGAATAGAAGTAACATTAAGCCGGATGTCATATTTATTCCAGAAACCCCGCAAATAGGTTTTATCCAGATAATCATTTGCAGCCGATAATGTATCATGCCTTGCTACTAACTTGTCCAGCTTACGGTCATTTATGATACGGGTATCCAATTCCTCAAGTAAAATGTCAGCCATGCGGTCATTCTCTGAATTGCCGTTTGCAGATATGTTTTGAGCAAGTACCTTGTACTTTTCAAATCGTTTGGTCTTGTTTATGGTGAATGAACTCCATACTATAAACAACGTAAAAAACAGTACCCAACATGCCACAAAACCATAAATATTCCTGTATTTGGGAAATAAATAGGGTAAATAAAACGACGAGCTGAGCACTATAAATGAAACACTGATTCTGATTGAATCTTCCGGAAATACCTGTTTGCTGAGGAAATACATCAATACTGCACAACAGATTTCAATCAGGAATGTGAATCTTAACATCAGGTTCTTCTTGAACCAAACATGTGTCTTGAAAAACAACAATGCCAATCCCAATCCCCACACTACCATCAGAAAATGGATCCAGATGCTCACAACGGAAAAATCTTTAAATTGAAGGATGTCTATCTGAATGCTCGAATTGTAAATCAGGCTTCTCAGCAAATAGTAAACCAGTACAAAATACAGGATATAAACCATTAGCAACAAGACCCGGCTTGTCATTGTTTTGTATTTATCGGTATCGGTATAAATATAAAATAAATAGATGGTGGAAATCAGATAACCGGTAAGAACTGTAAGATGACTGATGGATGCCAGAAATGCATTGGAAGCATACTGGTAAGGTGTAAACAGGTTACTCCAAAAAAGCAATGAAGGAATATTAAAATACAGACAAAGTCCGATAAGAATTCCTGCGCTCCCTGCAAACAGGGTGAAAGTTGTCAGGGTAATCGTTTTTTTATGAATGAATACAGGAATACGGGCATACAGAATAAAGAAAATCAGAAATGCCAGTGAATATGCAATTAAGCCAATAATGGCCAATGTTTCATTAAAAACAGGTATTTTTGATTCTGCTAATGTGAATAAATAGTTTCCATGCGAACAAAAAACTGCCAGTTTATCCTTTTCACTCCCTTTAATGATCTGAATATGTTTATCTATGTTGAATCCTTTGGCAAAACTATTGTTTAATTCCTTATTTTCATAGGGATAATTGTTTTTTATGGTAATCAATGCCAGTATTTTCCTGCTTTCAAATGTGAGTAAACGGCTGACACAATAGGCATTTGGCAATTGAATAAAATGCCAGTCGGTCGAATCAGGCAATGCAATACTGCTTATGTCCAGTTGGTTGTCCGACCAGAAAACCATTTCGTTTTTTTCGAATACATAATAGGAAATATCGTTATTTGCAAAAGGATAATGACTCAGTGAATCGGTAGATGTGTGAATGATGATATCATTCATTTCTTTGATTGTCTGGGCTGCCAGTTTTTCTTTTAGTAAAAGCTCTTTTTGAAATTCACCAATTGGAATGGTGTGTTTTGGGGAAATATGATAATAATAGCCACATACTAATCCGGTCGCAATGGTTACAATTAGGGCGAGGATTAAATAACTGGATTTAAACGAATCGAAAATTGAAATATCCGTTTTGTTTGTATTTTTCATTTTAAACTTGTATTTAAGTAATTCATAATTCATAATTCATAATTAACAATTATGAATTATGAATTATTCATGATGATATGGTTCACCTTTTAAAATGGTCATGGCGCGATAGAGCTGTTCCACAAAGATTAAGCGGATCATTTGATGCGAAAATGTCATGGCCGAAAGCGAAATCTTATTATTGGCACGTTGGTATACCCGTTCAGAAAATCCATATGGCCCACCTACTACAAAAATCATGCGCTTATGTGTTGCCATCAGTTTTTTTGAAATATACTCAGAAAATGCAACAGAGGTAAACTGTTTTCCTTTTTCGTCCAACAATACCACTTTATCAGTAGGTTCAATCTGTTTCAGGATTAAATCTGCCTCTTTTTCCTGTTGTTCGATGATGGATAAGCTTTTCGTGTTTTTTAATTCAGGGATCACTATCAGCTCAAATGGAATGTAAAATTTTAACCGGTTTTGATATTCTTCCTGAAGGGTGATCAAATTTGAATTTGTTGTCTTGCCTACTGTTAATAATATTATTTTCATTGTTTTTTCACGTTGACTGGTAAATCGGGTATGAAGTTGAAGGATTAAATTGTTAAGTAATAATATTATACAACACAACCCTGCAATAACCTCAATCTTTTTTCACCATGATGGTATTAATTTTGTAAGAAAAAATATGCCGGATAATGGTTGCAATAAATAAATTAAGTACTTTTGTACAAAGAATCCATAACCATCTGCAAATATGGCATTTTTTGACGAGAAATCATTTCTTTAAAAAATGTTTTTTACATAAAATCATATCTATCATGAAAACAATCAAATTATTTCTGCTCTGTGCATGTCTTTTTTGTGTAGTCCCTCTGATGGAAGCTCAATCGGTTGAGGTGCCTTCTGAAATTATTAATGCACTAAATAGTGGCGATGCAAGTCAGCTATCAAATTATTTAAATTCAAATGTTGAACTGGTTATTGAAAACAAGAACGATGTTTTCAGAAAGGCTCAGGCAACTGAAATATTAGCTGATTTTTTCAGGAAAAACAGGGTTTCCGGTTTTCAATTGTTGCATAAAGGCAACAAAGATGCTGCCAGTTTTGTAATAGGAACGCTAAAAACTTCGTCAGGTAGTTTCAGGTTATATGTCTTAACACGAAAAAATGAAATACAACAACTCAGAATTGAACCTTCCAATGACTAATGATTTCAAACAATTAATCTCACTCTGGTTTGCCGAAGATATCGGTGATGGCGACCACACAACTCTCTCTTGTATTCCAGCCTCAGCGATGGGGAAATCTCAGCTTATCATAAAAGAAAATGGTGTACTTGCCGGTGTGGAAGTGGCACGCGAAATATTCAATGCTTTTGACCCTGAGCTTAAAATGACTGTATATATTCACGATGGTGCTGAAGTAAAGGTCGGGGATATTGCATTTGATGTACAAGGAAAAGTACAGTCACTGCTTCAGACAGAGCGTTTGATGTTAAACATTATGCAGCGAATGAGCGGAGTTGCTACTCGTACCCGCGAATATGTCAAAGAACTTGAAGGTACTAAAACCCGGGTATTGGATACACGCAAAACCACTCCGGGGCTTCGTCTGTTAGAGAAAGAAGCTGTAAAAATAGGTGGTGGTGTCAATCATCGTATCGGATTGTACGACATGATTCTGCTTAAGGATAATCATGTTGATTTTGCCGGCGGTATTGAAAATGCTATCGAACGGACTAAGGCATACCTCAAAGAAAAGAATAAACCCCTTAAAATAGAGATTGAAGTCCGTAATTTTGACGAACTGGCAAAGGTAATAGCTGTTGGTGGTGTCGACCGTATCATGCTCGATAACTTTACCCCTGAAAATACACGCAAAGCTGTGGATATCATTGCCGGAAAATATGAAACCGAATCATCCGGTGGAATTACTTTCAGCACCCTGAAGGATTATGCCAACTGTGGCGTCGATTATATTTCAGTCGGTGCATTGACACATTCCGTCAAGAGCCTTGATATGAGTTTTAAAGCGGTATAAAAAACCATCCCATTAAAAAAAGCGGCTGATTCAAATTATTGAATCAGCCTCTTTTTCATAAGCCCATAATGCAACTTTCCGGGTTATACACTATCGAATCCGTATGTGCTTAAAGTTCAAATATTTAAATATGAGGTGCGAAACGATAAACCTTGTATTTACCAAACAAACACGGAACACGGAACACTATCACCTCTCCATCACTCAGTCTATGTTATCCCTTAGTTATCCCTTAGATATCCCATAGATATCCCACCTATATCCCATATCATTAAAAGGGTGGGTTATCGGTGGAATATGGATAGGATATGGATATGTTACAAGTAGGAAAAGGAAAATATGATGAAAGAGATGTGATGGAAACAACTGTTTATAGGGACGAATGCCAGTACTTTAAAATAAAAATCCGCTATAAATCTAATTTATAGCGGATTAATTATTTGAAACGTGATCCGGAAGGGATTCGAACCCTTGACCTTCGCCTTAGAAGGGCGTTGCTCTATCCAGCTGAGCTACCAGACCAAACTAAATCTACAAGTAATAATTCACAAAATGATCGTAGTATCCAACCTGAATTATTAAAATTGAGCTGCAAAAGTAGTTCATTTTTTGGAAAGATACAACAGTATCGGGTAAAAAAGGGGAAAGACACTGATTATTTGGGGAAAAAATGCTAATTTTGCAAATTGAAAAATAAGATTAATTAAACATTACTCATAACGATGAAGGTATTAAAATTCGGCGGAACATCCGTAGGTTCAGTCAATGGCATATTGAGTGTAAAAAAAATTGTTGAAGCTCAGGATGAGCCTGTTATTGTTGTGGTTTCAGCTCTTTCAGGTATTACAGATCAGCTTTACAACATTGCTAATCTGGCTTGTGATGGTAATAACTCGTATATTGAAGAATATGACCGTATCTTCCTACGTCATGTGGAAATGATTGAAGGTGTGGTCCCTGAAGAAAAGAAGGAAGCTATTAAGGATCAGGTTCGTTTGCTGTTTAATGATATCTCCAATATCTTCCGGGGAGTATTCTTAATAAAAGATATTTCTACAAAAATCATCGATACCATTGTCAGTTATGGTGAATCCATATCCTCAATTATTGTAACGGCAGCCATAACAGATGCCGTACATTTCGACTCCAAAACATTTATTAAGACTGAAAATCAATTCGACAAACATATCGTTGATTTTGAAAAGACAAATGCTTTGATTCGTGATACTTTTGAAAATGCACCAAGTATTTCTGTTTGTGGCGGTTTTATATCCACTGATGCAACAACTAATTTTATAACGAATTTAGGACGTGGTGGATCCGATTATACAGCTGCTATACTGGCTGCAGCCCTTCATGCCTCTATCCTTGAAATATGGAGTGATGTTGATGGCTTTATGACAGCCGATCCGCGCATTATCAACAATGCGTATGTCATTGATAAACTAAGCTTTATTGAAGCAATGGAGCTTTGCAACTTTGGTGCTAAGGTGATATACCCACCTACAATATTCCCTGTATTCCATCAGAATATCCCTGTAAAAATTAAAAATACATTTAACCCTGAAGCTGAAGGAACGTACATTTCCCGTGAGAAAACAGGTGAAGCAGGTAAAGCCATTAAAGGTATTTCATCGATTAACGATACTTCACTGATTACCGTTCAGGGACTTGGTATGGTTGGAGTGATCGGTGTAAATTACCGGATATTCAGGGTGCTGGCTAAAAGCGGGATCAGTGTTTTTATGGTATCGCAGGCTTCTTCAGAAAATACAACATCTATTGGAGTTCGTAATGCCGATAGTGCGACAGCCGTAGAGGTTTTGCGCAAAGAGTTTGCTTATGAAATCGGGCAGGGTGAGATAAATGAGATATTCTCGGAAGATGATCTGGCAACTGTAGCTATTGTAGGCGACAACATGAAACGTACGCCCGGTATTGCCGGAAAACTATTCGGAACACTTGGACGTAACGGGATAAATGTGGTGGCATGTGCCCAGGGTGCCTCAGAAACCAATATTTCGTTTGTAACTGACCGCAAATCACTTCGTAAAGCGTTAAACGTTATTCATGACTCTTTTTTCCTGTCAGAATACCAGGTTCTCAATATCTTTGTTGCCGGTATTGGCACAGTAGGGGGAAGCCTGTTGAATCAAATCAAAAAGCAACAACAATTGCTCATGTCCCAAAACGGACTTAAACTAAATGTTGTTGGAATAGCATCCAGTAAAAAAATGTTGTTTTCGCGCGATGGGATTAATCTGGATAACTATGCTGAAGAGTTGAAAAATAATGGTGTTGATGCTTCTCCGGAGCTTATCTGCAAAGAAATACTGAACATGAATATATTTAATTCGGTATTTGTGGATTGCACGGCGAATACGCAGATATCTGATTTGTATCATACACTCCTGCAAAGTAACATATCTGTTGTAGCTGCTAATAAGATTGCAGCTTCATCGTCCTACGATAATTATGTAAACCTGAAAGATACTGCCCGCAGACGGGGAGTTAAATTCTTATTCGAAACGAATGTGGGTGCAGGGCTACCAATTATCAATACCATGAATAACCTGATAAACAGTGGAGACCATATTCAGAAAATGGAAGCTGTACTTTCAGGTACTCTCAATTTTATATTCAACACTATAAGTGAGGAAATACCATTAAGCAAAGCTATTTTAATGGCTAAGGAAGCACGCTTTGCTGAGCCTGATCCCCGTATTGATCTAAGTGGGAAAGATGTGATTCGCAAGCTGGTTATCCTTGCACGTGAAGCAGGATATAAAGTGGAACAAAGTGATGTTATCAAGAAATTATTTATTCCCGATAAGTTCTTTGCCGGGAGCCTGGATGATTTCTGGAAGACAGTACCTGAACTGGATGCTGAGTTTGAACAGAAACGTAAGAAACTGGCTGCACAAGGTAAGCGCTGGAGATTTGTAGCAACCATGGAGAATGGAAAATGCGAAGTAGGCCTGCACGAAGTGGATAGTTCACATCCTTTTTACGACTTACAGGGAAGCAATAATATCATATTGATTACTACGGAACGCTACAATGAATACCCAATGATGATTAAAGGGTATGGGGCAGGAGCAGGAGTCACTGCAGCCGGTGTATTCTCTGATATCATGAGCATTGCCAATATACGATAACAATTACATGAACAAATTACACCAAAGAGTTATTCTGCTGTTTTTTTGCCTGTTACTGCTATCCTGCAAGCATCAATCACCTCAGATCCCTTCAAATAAAGGGAATGTTGCTGATAAAAATGCTATCTCTTTGCTTACCATCAATCAGAATCTAGCTATAAAGGAAGATGGTTTAATTAAGAAGTTTGCCCTTCAACATGATAAGGCATTCAAAAGAAGCGAAATCGGGTTCTGGTATAAGATGGATCAAGTGGGTAACGGAACAAAAATAAAAGATTCAGTAATCTGTAAGATTTCGTGCAAATTGATGTCATTGCAGGGAAAAGTACTTAAGGTGAACGAGCAACAAATAGTCATTGGTAAAAAACAAGTGGTAACCGGCCTGGAAGAAGGCCTTAAATTAATGAATATAGGGGGAAGTGCAACGATTATTGTCCCCTGGTACCTGGCGTATGGGATGAAAGGAGACAGTCCGTTGATACCTCCGTATACTTCCATTGTTTATCAGATCAAAGTATACAATTAATTTTTTGAAATTTAGTCTATTATTGCTTTTTCCATAAAATAATCAAGTACAAATCTTATAACTTTATTTATTTTCTTAACTTTTAATTGTCATTATTTAATCGGATATTTGTATAAAAATAAACTGCTGATATGAAACGAATTTCTTATCTTTTTTTTCTGATATTTCTGGTATCTCTTTTTGCCTCATCATGTAGCAACACTAAGACTTACGCCCAATTGCTGAATGATGAAAAGTCCTTAATTGATGGATATATTAAACGAAATAATATTCTGGTTGTAACTACCTTCCCTACAGATACTCCCTGGGTGAAAGACGGAAGGGAAATATATGCATTGACTTCATCCGGGTTGTATTTTCACATGATCAACCCAGGAGACTTAACCAGTACAGATACGCTGGAGCTTAAAAATACAGTTGTACCCCGTTTTAAAGAATATACGCTGGGAATTGTTTCCGATACCATTAGCAATTGGTCAACAATTGATTACCCTTATCCTTCCGATTTTACTTATGGAGATCTTACCCAGTCATGTAAAGCTTTCCAGGAAGCTGCTTTTTACATGAAAAGGAATAACTCGGAAGGCAAACTTATTGTCCCTTCTAAAATTGGATTCAATGCCGATATGATGAGTGTCACTCCAAAAGGATATATTCTTAAAATTCAAATTCAAAAATAGGAAACAAGTAAATTCTAATAGTTAATTTGTTTCAACTAGTATAATTTGTTTTCAGCTTAACCACTTCCCAATTATGACACTTATCAAATCGATTTCAGGTATACGCGGCACTATGGGCGGACCTGTTGGTGATGGATTGAATCCATTGGACATTGTGCGTTTTACAGCAGCCTATGCTACTCAGATTAAAAAGAATAAAACCGGTTCCATTAAAATTGTTGTTGGTCGTGATGCCCGCATTTCAGGTGAAATGGTTAACCAGTTAGTAATTGGAACCTTGTTGGGCATGGGCTTCGATGTAGTGAATATTGGACTGGCAACTACTCCAACAACCGAATTAGCTGTTACAATGGAAAAGGCAGCCGGTGGAATTATCCTAACAGCAAGCCACAATCCGAAACAATGGAATGCATTGAAGCTGTTGAATGAAAAAGGTGAGTTCTTTAATGCACTTGAAGGCGAAAGTGTTTTAAAAGTTGCTGCTGAAGATAGCTTTATATTCTCGCAAGTAGATGAAATAGGAAAGCTAACCGAAGATTTTTCATATACACAAAAACATATTGATAGTGTTCTATCCCTCGAATTGGTGGATGTAGAGGCTATTAAAGCCGCTGATTTCAAGGTAGCCATTGATTGCGTGAACTCTGTGGGAGGAATCGTTATACCGGCTTTATTGAAGGCCTTAGGTGTTACCAGGGTTGAAAAACTATACTGCGAACCTAACGGTCAATTTCCACATAACCCCGAACCACTTCCTGAGCATTTGACAGAAATATCCTCTGTTATGACTAAGGTTAAAGCAGATGTTGGATTTGTTGTTGACCCTGATGTAGACAGACTGGCCATTATTTGTGATGATGGTAGTATGTTTGGCGAAGAATATACCCTGGTTTCCATATCCGATTATGTACTTCAGCATACTCCCGGAAATACTGTATCAAACTTAAGTTCTACCCGTGCATTACGCGATGTAACAAATAAATATGGCTGTACCTATACAGCAGCAGCAGTTGGTGAAGTAAATGTCGTAGCAGCCATGAAAGCAACCCATGCAATCATTGGAGGAGAAGGCAATGGGGGAGTGATCTATCCTGCCAGCCATTATGGACGGGATGCTTTGGTGGGAATTGCGTTATTCCTTACTCATCTGGCTAAATCTAAACTTTCGGTATCGGCATTACGCAAAACATATCCTGAATATTATATCTCAAAAAATAAAATACAATTAACTCCGGCCATCAATGTGGATGATGTGTTGAAAGTGATCAAAGAATCTTACAAGCAGTATGAAGTAAATGATATTGATGGAGTGAAAATTGATTTCCCTACCGGTTGGGTTCATTTACGTAAATCGAATACTGAACCGATTATACGTATCTATTCTGAAGCAAAAACACCTGAACAGGCTGAAGGTTTTGCAAGTGCGATCATTGACGAAATAAAACGAATCGCAAAGATCTGACTTGAATAGTACGCAATAAAAAAAAACAGGACTTATTCCAAATGGAATAAGTCCTGTTTTTTTAGTGTTATGTGTTCAATAATTTATTTCTGTTTGACAGCCGCCGGCTTAATGGCTGGAGTTATTGAATTAGGTACTGGAGAAGTTGGCGTTGTGGCTGATTTAGGAGCTGCTGTGACTATTGGAACAGGAGTCGTGGTAACTTGTGTCGGTGTTGAAGTATTTGCGCTCTCATTCAACGGGAAGATGCCCTGAGGGTTCTTAATCATATAGCGTGTCATGGTTTCGTTTGATTCAAAGCCAATTCCGGTGATGATACGAGTTGCCTGGGTGATTTTTATTAAGGTGTCAGAATAGAACTTTTGTTGCCGTTGGTTCCAGAATAGCTTTTCTGTTTCGAAAAGTTCCCCCTGAAGGTTCATGGCTCTTACTTTACCACGTAGTTCCCAGAGTTGTTCATTTTCATTGAACCTGGCATATTTACTAGTGATATTGGCATCCACTTTCAAATTAGCATCAAATTTCTCAAAGTAAATACCCTCTGGAAATTCCTGGTAAGGCTGACTGGCTTTATCAAATATGTCCCAGCGTGAAGCAGAGATCCTGTACCTGGTTATCCCTGAATCCGAGATAATGGTGGTGATTTCAGTGGCATGAAGCTTTGGTAATTTGGTACGGTCAACTACTGCCTTGATTTTATCAGGCTTATTGTTGTTACACGAAATTATCAGAAATAAAAAGAAGAAGCTGAAAAATAACGCTTTGCTGATATCCAGTGCTTTTAATCGTAAAGTAGGTTTGTTTTGCAATCTCATTTCAATCATTGACTATAATTTGAGTGCAGCTCTGATTAAAGTTTACGTTTAAAGAACCAATGTTCATTAAATACGATACCAAGGGTTAGTTTTAAATAATCTTCCTGAAGCACTTCAGTAGACCCGATTTTGCCATATTCAACCGATAAATTAAGCATTGAAATCGAATTGGAAGCTTTGTTGTACAAAGGTAATCCGATACCACCGGTTATGGTGTAGTTCTTTGGTTGGGTTGCTCCATTCACGTTATAGTAAGAATCGCTGATATTAAATCCTGCACGGTACCTGATTCTGTCAGAGAATTTACGCCCCCTTGGATTTGGTTGGTATTCTATGCCAACAGCTAATTTAGAACGATTGGTTAAACTGTCTGTTTTTCCATAGAATTGAGCATTTTTCCAATCCTGCAGGCTGTAATCTACCCCGATTGATATTTTTTTATCAAAGGTATAGTTGAATCCGATGCCATACATGCTTGGTATTTCAAATCCGTAAGCTGTATAACCAGGATGTTTCGAATCAATTGTATCGTTTAATACACCGGTGGTTATTTGAGAAAAACCGCCGTTTAGTTTAATCTTCGGTTCATAGATTAATCCCAGTGTTACATCGTGTTTTTCAGAAAATGTATTAAAGTATTGAGCACCGAACCTGAATCTGAAATTATTTGCCTTAATATAACTAGCTTGGGTTGTGGATGTATATCCTGACGTAGTACTGAAAGTTAAATCCCTGAAATTTGTTATGGATCCGTACATGTAATACGCATTTATTCCGAGCGACAGATGATTAAACAGTCTTGCCGAAAGTCCCATGTATACCTGGCTAAACCCACCGGTACCCAAAAAACTCTTTGTAAATGGAATTGTGTCCAGTTTTTGAGTATTGGTCTTTAAATACGAAGTGTCATTTGAATAAAAATCATATCCGGCAAATGAATAAGGTAATAAACCTGCACTAAATCCCACATGTTTTGATAATGGGAATTGCATGGTTATATATTCCAGGTTGGCATTAAAGGTTGATCTTTTACCGGATTGGTCCGTAAAACGGGACATTAAGGCCGAACTTCCTATGTCAAACATAAAAGTCATGCTGTCAACCGCACTGTATGAAGCAGGATTTACCGTATTTATACTGGTGTTCGAACGTGAACCAATGGAAACTCCACCAAGCGCTCTTTGTTCACCATTGTTTGTGTCACTGATATCTCCGTACCCGAATCGGGTATAGGGAGAATTTGTATTGTTTTGACCGTTAGTGAACTGAGCGAAAATAATTGACGCAAGTACGAGAAGTAAAAGCTTATTTTTGTACATTGTATAGGAGGATGCGGTTGAGGCCGATTAACACTAAATTTCGTTCTGCAAAGATGGCATTTTTTAGCTTGTTATCAAAGTAAAAAGTGCTACCACCTGTTAAAAAAGTTGAAAGTTGTGGATATTTAATTTTTAGAGCATCAATATAACCATCTATCTCGAAAACAATACCATAAACTGCTCCCGAAATAAGGGCGGTTTCTGTGGTATTACCCAACAACGGACTTTCAATTTTAGGTTCTACTATCGGCAATTTTTGGGTGAATTCATGAAGTGAACGTAACCTCATGGTTAAACCCGGGGCGATATTCCCCCCTACATACGTATGGGTTGAGTCAATAAAATCATAGGTGATGGCAGTTCCGGCATCAATGACCAGAAGATCCTGGTCTGGTTTCAGGTACGATGCTCCAATTATAGCGGCTAACCTGTCCTTTCCTAAGGTTTCAGGCGTTGAATAGCTATTCTTAATTGGTATGTGCGTTTCGTGTGATAACTCTGTCAAAAATTGAATCCTGTTCTTTAAATCATCTTTAAGTTCTATGTTATCAGAAACTACGCTTGAAATAATACAGGATTTTACAGGAAACTTTGAAAGCAAAGTGGATACTTCTTTTTTCCCGAAATCAACAAAACTAAAGCTTTCTATCAAACTGTTCTGGTTGAATACCCCAACTTTCGTACTCGAATTTCCCTGATCAATGCATAGATTCATATGAAATAGTTGATAAAGTTATAGTTGTAACGAAATTACGTTCAAACAAGGATCTACAATATCATTTTTTCAATCGGAACAACAAGTATTCCTTCTGCTCCAAGGGCTTTTAATTTGCCAATAATATCCCAAAACCTTTTTTCATCAATAACCGCGTGCAACGAATTCCAGCCTTCCTTGGCTAACGGCATGATGGTTGGACTTTTTATTCCGGGCAGTACTTCAATGATCTTTTCTATGTTTTCAGTAGGTACATTCATCAGTACATACTTTTTATCTTCGGCCATCTTAACAGCATCGAACCTGAAAAGAAGCTCATCTAAAATAGTTTGTTTCTCGGCTGTCAACTTTGGATTTGAAATTAACAATGCTTCCGATGTCATTAAAACCTCAACTTCTTTCAAATGATTTGTTATCAGGGTGCTTCCTGAGCTGACAATATCGAAAATACCATCAGACAGTCCAATGCTGGGTGCAATTTCTACTGATCCTGTGATTACATGTATATCTGCCTTTACATTCTTTTCTTTCAGGAAATCATTCAGAATCTCAGGATAAGAAGTGGCAATAACTTTCCCTTCAAACCATGAAATGTCGGTATAGGTGTTTTCTTTTGGTATAGCCAGCGAAAGCCTGCATTTGCTAAAACCCAGTCTTTTGGTCAGAACTACATTCTTTTTCTTTTCAGCATATTCATTTTCACCTACTATGCCTATATCTGCCACGCCGTCAGCAACCGATTGCGGAATGTCATCATCACGCAGGAATAAGACTTCCAATGGGAAATTCCGTGCTGGTAGCAATAAAAGTCGTTTCCCTGATTCAAGTTTTATCCCCGATTCAGTCAACAATAACATTGTATCTTCATTCAATCTCCCTTTCGCCTGTACTGCAATTCGTAACATAATCTTTTTTGTTTATTATTTAGCGGCAAAGGTACAAAAAATGCCGGAATTAGGAATAAAAAAAGTCCGTTATCGAAATAACGGACCTAAATGCCTGCAAGAATTTCTTTTGCGTTAGCTTTTTACTTTACTTTAGTTGTGTCAACTTTAGTTGAATCAACAACTGTTTTAGTTGAGTCAACTGTAACAACGGTAGAATCAACTTTAGTAGTTTCTTCAGCTTTTTTAGGAGTACAAGATGCGAAAGCCATAGCTACCACAAAAAATAAAATTACTTTTTTCATTTCTTTTAAACTTTTAAAATTTAACATGTTTGTTTTGCAATTCAAAATCGATGCAAAGTTACATCATTTTTTTATTCCACATTAATAAATATCACTTTTTTTTAAAATATTTTTTGGTTTGGCCTGTATTTAAGACATTTTGTGTATAATTGATAATAAAAATGCTTTTTTGATACAAATCTGCCTTTTAAGCAAAAAAAAGTCCGTCAGATAAATCCAACAGACTTTTTGCTACGTAATAAATTACGTTAGCTTAATTACTTAACAACTGCAGTAGTGTCAGTTGAAGTTGTAACAACAGCAGAATCAGTAGCTACGGTATCAACAGCAACAACAGTAGAATCAGCTTTAGGAGCTTCTTCAGCTTTTTTAGGTGCACAAGATGCGAAAGCCAAAGCTAATACGCAAAACAAAAATACTTTTTTCATTACTTTAAACCTTTAAAAATTTAACATGTTAATTTTGTTATTCAAAATCGCTGCAAAGATACGGCATTTATTTATTATAGATTAATTATAAAGCTCTTTTTTTAAAATAATATTCATTTTTCTCAATTTAAATTGTATAATGCTGTGTATCAATGTGCATTTATATTAGTTTTTTGTTGAATATAAGTAGCGTTTTATACTTTTCTTTGGTGTTTTTTCAAATTCGTGTGGATAAAGTTCTATTTTGGACACGTTTTCATACGTTGCAACCATAGAATTGAGCAGTTTTCGATTCTCTTCCATCAAATTCTCCAACTGATTTTGGTCAATATGTTCCAAATCCAGGGCATCATAATCAGGATAAACCAATGCAATCAGTCTTTTGTTGCTCTCAATAACCAGGCTTTCCATTACAAATGGCATATTATTCAGCTTGGCTTCTATTTCTTCCGGATAGATATTTTGTCCGCTGGCACTTAAAATCATGGTTTTATTCCGCCCACGGATGTACACATTCCCTTCTGCATCTATTTTTCCTAAGTCTCCGGTATGCAGCCAGCCTTCCGTATCGAGTATTTGAGCGGTTGCTTCCGGGTTCTTATAATAACCAGTCATTACGTTTTCACCCCGAACGCAGATTTCACCTACTCCGTTGACGGGATTGGGCTGTATGATTTTTGCTTCCATGATATCCAGTAGTTTTCCCGACGACTTAGGTATGAAATCATTGGCGTGGGAGTAACTCACCAGCGGAGCACATTCGGTCATGCCGTAACCCACTGTAAAGGGAAATTTTATTTTATTGAAAAATTCCTCTACCTCAGCGTTTAATGGAGCTCCACCAACTACAATCTCCGAAAATTCTCCTCCAAATGCATCAATCAGCTTTTTACGAATCTGAGCCAGAACTGGCTGATCCAGGAACGGAATACTCAACACCCATCGCATTGAAGGTCTTGCAAGCAACGGTTGAATTTGTTTTTTGTATATTTTCTCAATGATTAAAGGCACACAGAAAATCACATTGGGCCGTATTTCAGCGAATGCTTTTAATAAAATCTTAGGCGATGGTGTTTTCCCGATAAAATGAATGTGGCATCCGGCACAGGTAGAAGCGAGGAATTCGAATGCGCAACCGTATGCATGTGCCAGAGGGAGGAATGAAATGATGCGGAATTCCGGTGCTATCAACCTGGTACGTAGGCCGAAGGTAATATTTCCTGCCAGTGCGTTCCCGGAAGTCATTACCCCTTTGCTGAAACCTGTAGTACCCGACGTGTAGTTGATGGATACTATTTCTGAATTGGGTTTGTCGATATACCTCACGCAATCGCGATGGAAGCCATATGCATATTTTTCATTGAATAGCTTCCGGATATGGTCGGGATGAATTAATTTCAGGTCTATGATAGATTCAGTCGATTCTACAGCTTTATCGTCAATGTTTTCCGTTTTATTTTTTTTCTCTTTGCTTAAATCGGCTATACAATTGAAGCTGCTCAATGAAAAAACGGCTTTTACAGAGGTTAGCTTCTCTTCTTCCAGGTTCTCCCAAACGGCATCTCCTACAAATAACAGCTTTGACTCAGAATGATTGGCTATATGATGTACATCGTTCGGATTAAAATCCTGCAAAATGGGAACTATGATTGCTCCATAGGTCACAGTAGCCAGGTAGGTGATTGCCCAATTGGCATTATTGCGGCCTATAAGTGCAATCGTATCGTTTTTTTGTATCCCGCATTGTTCGAATAGCAGGTGCAATTCAGCAATTTTCAGGGCAATTTCCCCATAAGTCAACGTTACATTCTCTCCGTAATTGCTAAATCCGGGCAAATCCCAGTTTCTGCGAAATCCATCTTCAAATAGCCGGATAAAGTTTTCCTGAATCATTTTATAGTGTGCTTTTTATAGTGTTAATTTTAAAGACACTACAAAAATAATGATTTTTTGCACACATTAGGGTTTAAGAATCTTTAAATGTCGTTTTAAATTGATGAATTAAGTGCTTAGAGCATGTCCGATCAGTCTTGAGAACTAAACTCAGTAACGCTCATGACGCGGATATCCAAACGTGGATTAAAAAGGATAAGAAAATATAAACCGGCACAATTTTCTAAATAGTCGGTAGGTTGAAAAGGCGTTTTTTCAACTGTTTTATTCCGTCAAGACGAAATGTGTCAACTGCGTACAGATTTTAATCCAAATGACAGTGAGTTATGAATCTTGATTTTGCTGAATTTATTTGAGTATGCGGACGAATAGAATACCTGGTATTTCAATCCCTTCTTGTTCACCATCATAGTATCATGATGATATTGATGTAATATAGATATAATATAGATGTAATATAGATATAACTTAGATGTAATATATCATTAATAGTATATTACATCTAAGTTATATCTGAGTTGTAATTAAAAGATAAATTTGTTAATACATGAATAAGATGGTGATAGGATGAAGAGACACCCATGCAGGGCGGGCATAAGGAAGAAATTGAAGGATGTCTTTAGAAAAGTGAATCAGAAAATTGAGATTTTAAATTAATTTTAAGAAATTATGCAGGGTTTGTTTAAGTTACTGAAATCATGAATACATTTGGGCTTCATAAAATTATAATTGCGGGTACGCAGTTTACCACTCCGCTCAATATTCAAACTATCAGGGAATAAGGTTATATACAGGTAAACGACAATAATCACTTTTGTACTAACTGGATTTATAAAATAAAAATACTAATTCGATTTTATTCATATAAAAAATAGGGATAAATAGGGTCGTTAGTCTGTGGATAAATGAAATATTTTATGAAAAATAAGTTTAATAAAAAAATACTATCTATCTTTGGAAAGTTTTAATTAAAATAAATAGAAACCTAATTAATTAGTCAACTTTTAACTGGCGGAATGTACCCAGTAAATTGAAATTATTCGATTTCTTTATACACCTATTTAGCAGTGATATAGAAAATATTCATGTAAAGATAAATGCGATATATACCCATTAAACTGGACATATACATTTTAAACTGGGCATATACAAGTGATAGCACTCATATTAAAAAGAAACAATGCAGTTCAAATTAATAGATGATATTATAGCTTTAAGCGTTTCCAAATTCTGGGAAAGCGCAAAGAACGAATGGAATTTTGAGTATGCATATTACAGTGAAATTAGTCAGGCCTGTTTGTGTGGACATTATCCTATAAATAATATCTGTGTTATTAGGAACACGAAGAACAATAATAGTACAGAAATAGGGAATTGCTGTATTAATAAATTTTTAGGCATTGAGAACGGAAACAAAATTTTCACCTCAATTTTAAGACTTAAAGATGATTTGGCGAAAAGTATGAGTGAAGAAGTGGTTGACTATTTAAAAAGTAAAAAGATTATTACCGATTTTGAGTATGATTTTTATACAAATACTCTAAGGAAAAGAATTCTTTCTGAAAAACAACTAGATATTAAGAAAAGAATAAATCAAAAACTATTAGACTTTACGAGTTATGAATCAAACTCTCAGTTTAACAGGATTAATATTGTACTGAAGTGGGCAGAGAATAATACTTGGTTTGACACAAGTTTTGTTTATTCACTGAAATCAAGCTGTGAACGTAATGGTAAGCTAACAGAAAAACAGAAAACCGCATTAGAAAACATAATAACTAAATTGAAAATAGAATGAAATATGTAGCGTTTATCGACACATTAGGTTTTAAACAGAGAATAAGTCAAATTTCCCACGAAGGAGCTGTTAACGTAATTCGTCTCTTTAATCAAACTGTTTTTGATTTGTGGAGAGAATATAATCTTAATAGAGACAACTCAATTCGTGGTCGTACTTTTAGTGACTCGATAATAATACATTCAAGAGGTGAATCTATCGAAGAATTAGAGAAGATTTTAAAATTTTTAATGCAATTATATAAAGCTTCGATAATAAATTGTGACTTACCCCTTCGTGGTGGTCTTGCATTTGGTGAGTTTGATGACTTGCAAGCAGTAGAGTTCGACAACCTACAAAAAGGACTTGTTGTAGGAACTGCATTTATAGATGCCTACTTAATGGAATCTTCAAATCATATTAAAGGCTCTAAACTTCTATTTGGACAAGATATTAATTTGAAAATAGAAAGACAGTTAAGTAACTATCAAACAGAAAAAGTTAAAACAGATAAAGCAGGTAAAACTATTTATGAACTGAAATGGGGCGACCTTTCTTTTTTGACTGACCATAATTATCAAGCACTAAGCAAATTTATAGAGTTAGCAACAAATTCGAAATGGTTAGACCATTATTATGGTACACTAGAAACATTTTTAATCAAAGAATCGAGTGACAATAAAAATGAAATTTACGTTCGAATTATTGAAAAGCTTAAAAGTGACTATAAATATAATGACCTTGACAATTTCATTGAGAACTATTTAAAAAGTGAAAGCGCAATTTACACAAAAAGGAGTTTCCTTTCATTTATCAGAGACAGAATATAAAGAAAAAAATACGAGTGCTAACACACGCCTATGCTCATTTGCTGGCTGACATGCACTTAGAACTATTTGCTCCCGCATTCACTTTGTCGTTACACGACAGCAAATGCCCTTGCAAACCGCAGGTACGCATAGCCTCGGTCGTTAGCGGTAATTTTAAAAAAAACATCGAATATGAAAATTTGTGGTGAAATTGTAAATTTAGCTGAATTAAGAAATTGGATATTACTTGTTTTTGGTACGATTGGAGCATTCGTAACAATTAAAACTTACATTAATTCGATAAGACAACGTAAGATTGATAATACATTTAAAACACTAGATTTTATAAGGCGACATATTGGAGAAAGTCAAATTGGGACATTTATTGAATTATTTCATGCGAACAATGAGTTAAGTGGTGTAAAATATAACGAATTCAAATTAGAGGACGGTAGGTCAGACACTATTGAAAATATGTTCTCCGAAGGTGGTTGTGGCAATGGAGATATACATAACATTGTTGAACTATTTAATTTAATTAGTCCAACATTTAAAATTCTTGAGATAAGTATTATTTGGTATGAATATGGTCAGATAATGAACAAAATTTACGATTGGACAAAATATCTGGAAGATGAAATTGACAGTAAAAACAATCAAGAAAAGAATTCATTTTACTCTAATTTCAACAAGTACATGAATAAAAATGCTGACAAAATGTTATTTATGCCGACAAAATATTACACCTATGCAGAATAGAAAAACTAATGCTAACGCACAATCTTTATAATAATGAACTGGCGAAATTATGAACACTACATTTATTATTCTTTCAGAGACAAATTTCCTGAAAGTAATATAGTATTTGATAAAAAGATCAAAGGTATTATTTCTGGACGTAGCAGACAAATTGATTTATTTATTGATGGCAAAATTGCTGGTGAGAATATGACAATTATCGTAGATTGTAAGTATTTTGGAAAAAAAATAGATGTTAAAATTGTAGAATCCTTTCTTGGATTCGTTAAAGACGTTAAAGGCAACAGAGGCATATTAATCACAAATAAGGGTTTTACTCAATCTGCCTACAATCGCGCTTACAACGACCAGAATGCTGACATAAAATTGGAAATTATTGATTTCAAACAACTTTATCCATTCCAAGGTCCTGGGGCATTTATTCATAGAGGATATGGTGGAGCAATTATTCAAGCTCCAGACGGTTGGATAATCGACGGAAAAAATATAGACAATAATATTTTAGCTACAATATTACCTTATGGTCTTTCTATTAATAACGCTTACAAGATGAAAGAGGTTCTCTTTTGTAATATTATGCCAAAGGAAAATGACTTAACAATAGATGAGCTTATTGAAGATCAGGAAGTTGGAAGATTAGAGTTTGACAATCAATCAACCTTAAAAATTGAACAGATCAACCTACAACGTTATGATAAATTGACTGGAATTTACAGAGAAATATATTATCCTCAAGCCAACTACTATGACAATACAATTTTTATAGATTTTGACAAATTTATTTTCTATGCCTGCTTAGTTGAAGGAACAACTATCAAGGGTAAACACAAAGATAAATTACATTTTGTAGTTAATAACGCTTTACCTTTAAATGTTCAAGGCGACATACATAGATAATGAAAATAAAAAAGATGCAAATTTAGCAACAAAGAATGGCAAATTTTGAGGAAGCAATTAAACACGTTATGGCTAAGCAAAGAGGATATATGCCTGTTGTTAAGACTAAAAAATCAAAAGACAATATTCTTTGTTCTAATTGCTTTAAAGATGAAGGACTTAGAATAAATGCAGAAATTATAGGCATAACTAACAAAAAAAAATGCCCTAAATGCAATTCAACTACTGGGAAAAAACTAACTAAAGAATTAGTTCGAGATTTATGTTATATATTTTTTGTCAGAGGAACTATTGAGAGACCTGCTTATGGTGGCTTTCCATTAATTGAATTCAACGAACAACATTATAATCAATCTGAGATCAATGTTTCACCATGGTTGACTAAAGATGTTGAACTCATAGAACAAATTGGAGAGATTGGGCTTTTTTATTATGGCCCTCGATTTTGGATGTTTGGTGAAATTGAACCACTAAAATCATTGCAAAATGATTCAGAAAGAAATGAAATAATTGAATCTATATTAAGAACATATCCAGTTAGAGAATTAACTTCTGAGCAATACTTTTATAGAATAAGGATTAATCCGGGGATTCCACATGAAAATTCTGAATATGACTCTGCACCAGAAACATTCTTAGGTAAAGGTCGATTTGACAAAAAAAGTTTCCCAATATTATATGGCTCGCAAGATTTAGAAGTTTGTATTCATGAGTGCAGAGTAACTGCTGAAGATAATGTCTATGTTAGTAAACTAAGACCATTGGATAACCTTAAACTGCTTGACTTAACAGAACATATTGAAGAGGAAGGTGTAACTGAATTTGAAAGTATAGACATTGCTATACACTTCCTATTCTTAGCAGGAAAGCACTCTTATGAAATTTGTAGAGAAATTGCATATAAAGCTTTTGAAAAAGGTTTCGATGGTATTATTTACCCTTCGTATTTTAGTTATCTCAGAACTGGGAAAATACCATTTGAAACAGTTTATGGAATGTCAATAAGAAGAATTCCTGTGCTAAAAGATAAGGTTAAGAACCAAGTAATACCTGATGTCGCTTTATTTGGTCGTCCATTATTAGAAAATAAGCTACTGGTTGAATGTATTAATCGAGTTGTAATTAATCGTGTACAGTATGACATAACTTTTGGTCCAGCATATCATACTGCATACGTTGACAACAAAAACATGGATAAATATAAGGAAGATTATAATGCAAAAACGACTGCCGCTTTAGAAAAACTCATTCATAAAAATAAAAAAAATACAGACAAAAAATAAAAAAAATACCGCTAACACACGCTCTTAGGTCATTGGCTGGCTGACGTGCAATTTGGAGGTTTTACTCCCGCATTTGCATTGTTATAGTTCGAATAAATTAACTACAAATAGACTATTGCTAAAAGTATAAATAAATTAAATTTATTAAAAAATTGTTTTGTAATATGTAAAATATTCACTTACTTTGTTAGTGAATATTATTTTTCATTTTACCTGGGGCGTGGTACCCTTGCTGGCGCGGGTCTGTGACCCGTGTCAACCATTGCCAAAATAGATTAATGATAAACTTGTATTCTGTTGAATTAGAATATGGCACAGGTCGCAGAACTGCGCTAGCGGGAGTATAATATGGATAAAAAAATTTCAATGTGTTTTAGATAATAATTTCATGATTGTGTGTATATTTGCATATCATTTAATAGAAACATTATGCCAAAACTATACGAGTATTTCGGTTTAGTATTTTTATTTTACTCACAGGATCATGAACCTATCCATATTCACGGGAAGTATCAAGATACAGAAAGTAAAGCTGAAATTATATTCGAAAATGGTAAGTTTAAGGAGGTCGTAATTAAAGAAGTACAAGGTAAAAAGCCCTTAGATATTCAAAACTTAAAAAAGTTCCGGAAAATAGTTGAACTTTACAGAGATGACATAATACGGAAATGGATTGATTTTTTTGTTTATAATATTGAGTTTTCTGCCGAAAAAATAACCAAAAAAATATAAAGCTATGGTAATTTCAATCATCAAAGCAGAATATATGGGGGATTACAGGATCAAATTTTCTTTCTCTGATGGGATTGAGAAAGTAATTGATTTTAATGATTTTCTGAAGAATGCAAGAAATACAATGACGAATAAGTATCTGGATAAACAGCTATTTAAAAAGTATACTATTGTATATGGGGATATAATATGGAACGACTATGAAATGTGTTTTCCCATTTGGGATTTGCATGAAGGTAGTATTTAATATCTAAGGTGTAATTAATAAGATTTCTTAATATGCAACGAGAGGATATTGTCTGGAGTTTAAGTGAAATAATCCACTTAGAAGCTCCCGAAGCCAAAGTAATACTTTATGGCTCAGAGCCTTAATTAGTGTGAAATTTTAGATAATTTAATATACCCAGTAGTAAGAAATTATTCAATCATTTATATGTACCTATCTAACAGCTGTATATAAAAACATTCGAGTAAAGATAAATGCGATATATCCCCAGTAAACTAAATATACCTATTTTAAACTGGACATATTACAAGTGTTAGCAGCCATAGCAGAAAATAAAAAATTAGCTCATTTTAGGAGGAAAATTTCAATTCGACAAGATTGAATAAAGAAAATACTTTTATCAAATTATATTATATTTCTTGGTTAAAAAATTAGCCGTCACACTAAAGTAAAGGAGATTTATTATGTCAGTTAAACAATTTAGTATTCAAATTAAGCAGGAAGTTCTTGATGATTTAAATTATAGATTAGACCATTTCCGCTGGCCAGATCAATTAAAAGACTCAGGTTGGGAACGTGGTACTGAAATTGATTATTTGCGATCGCTCGTATCGTATTGGCGAAATCAATTCGATTGGCGCAAAGAAGAGTCCGAATTGAACCGCATTTCTCAGTTTCATTGTGATGTAGATGGAATAGATGTGCACTTCGTGCACGAACGCGGTAAAGGTCCGAATCCGTTGCCAATTATTCTTACTCACGGTTGGCCTGACAGTTTCATTCGCTACCAAAAAATCATTCCTTTTCTTACTGATCCGGCTCGTTATGGTGGTGACCCAGAGGACTCTTTTGATGTGATTATACCTTCGCTTCCAGGCTTTGGTTTCTCAGGTCGACCCAATATGAGTGGTGTCAATAATTTTTCTGTTTCTGAACTTTGGACAAAATTAATGACAGAAAAGCTCGGTTATCGCAAATTTGCAGCTGCTGGAGGAGATATTGGCTCCGGTGTTACAAGATATATGGCATTAAACCATCCTGAACTTCTTTTCGGAATCCATCTTACTGACATTGGTATAATTAGAAATCTTCTAATGGCACAAAATCTGTCCAATCTTTCAGAAGAAGAAATACGATACAAAAAGACAGCTCAGGAATGGGTTGCGCAAGAGGGAGCTTACATGTCAATTCAATCGACAAAGCCTCAGACTCTTGCTTACTCTCTTTCTGATTCTCCAGTAGGCTTGGCTGCTTGGATTATTGAAAAATTTCGTGCATGGAGTGATTGTGATGGGGATCTTAGTAAAAAATTCAGTGAGGATGAATTGCTTACCAATATAATGATTTATTGGGTTACGAATACCGCTAGTTCTTCAACACGCATTTATTATGAAAATACACATTCGTTACCTCCAATGGGCCATATAGATGTTCCAACAGGTATTGCAATCTTCCCCGCGGATATATTGTTGCCTCCGAAAACGTGGACAGAACAAAACCTGAACATAACTCACTGGACAGAAATGCCTAGTGGAGGTCATTTTACAGCTATGGAAGAACCCGAACTTCTTGCCAACGACATTCGTTCATTCTTTAGACAATTTAGAGATACGAACAAAATAAAATTCTTATGAATCTATGCATTGTCGTGACATTGTTGTTTGAGAAAAAACATGGAAATATTCAAAACGAGAATTGGGGTGGCTGAAAAATCTAAAAAAATACAAAATGACTGAAAACCAAACTACAGGCTGCTAACACACGCCTCGTTCGTTGGCTGGCTGACGTGCATTCCGGCAGTTTTGCTCCCGCAAACCGCCAAATACCAATAGCCTCGGTCGTTATGCCCCATTCTAGAAAAAAGCAGACACGACGAATGAGTATTATTTGCACCCTATTAGTCCAAGTCTGTACATTTGCAGTCTTTGTCTAGCGCAAGTCTGAGTAAAGCAGGGACTTGTTCTGATAAATCGAAACGTTTGTAACTTTATAATTTAATCAGTAGAAATGTTTCATGCTGATTTAATAGGTACTCCTTTACTTCCAGTCCTGGCTACACTTTGTTAAACATGAACTATCCAGTTGTGTGCAACCTTGGAACTATATGGTTTACAACCGATAATATACTCTCATCTTCTATATCCCCCGTAAATGCTTTTTGGTCATCAATTGGTAGTTGTAGGAACTGTAAAATCATAAAACAGCATGCAATCTTATGAGATACTCTGTCTTATCTGTGTAAAAATGACTCATTTTTGAAAATTTCAAATCCAACACTGTAAAAAAAACCGTATCTTTGTGCCTTCAAAAAAAATAATCATTTTAGTTATGAATATATCGTATAACTGGCTTAAACAATACATTAATATTGATGTAACGCCCGATGAATTATCAAAAGCATTAACATCTATCGGCCTGGAAGTAGGCGGGGTGGAAGAGGTTCAATCCATTAAGGGCGGATTGGAAGGCCTGGTAATCGGTGAAGTATTGACTTGCACGAGCCATGAAAATTCTGATCATTTGCACGTTACTACGGTAAATGTGGGAACCGGTGAGCCGTTGCAGATTGTATGCGGTGCCACGAATGTAGCTGCCGGACAGAAAGTAGTGGTGGCAACTGTTGGAACGAAATTATATTCGGGCGATGAAAGTTTTTCCATTAAACGTTCGAAGATACGTGGCGTGGAATCGTTAGGGATGATATGCGCTGAGGATGAAATAGGAGTGGGGACAAGCCACGAAGGCATTATAGTATTGCCGGCTGAAGCAGTAGTGGGTACATTGGCTAAAGAGTATTACGGAATTAAAAACGACACCCTGCTGGAAGTGGATATTACACCAAACAGGATAGATGCGGCATCACACTTTGGTGTAGCCAGGGATCTTACTGCCTTTTTTGCCTTGAAAGATAAATCGGTAAAATTGCTCAGGCCTTCGGTTGATGCATTTAAAGTACAAAATACAAATCTGAATATTCCTGTAAAAGTTGAAGATACGGATGCTTGCCCCCGTTATTCGGCAGTTACCATTTCGGGAGTAAAAGTTGCAGAATCACCGGATTGGTTGAAGAACAGCTTGAAAATTATCGGACTACGTCCTATTAATAATATCGTTGATGTAACCAATTTTGTGTTGCACGAACTGGGTCAGCCCATGCATGCTTTTGATGCCGATAAGATTATTGGCGGTACCGTGCTGGTTAAAACCCTGCCTGAAGGAACGCCTTTTACCACGTTGGACGGTGTTGAACGTAAATTAAACGCTGCCGACCTGATGATTTGTGATGCCGAGAAACCCATGTGTATCGGTGGTGTGTTTGGAGGTCTGGAATCAGGAGTAACCGAACAAACTCAGAATGTGTTTTTGGAAAGTGCGTATTTCAATCCCGTTTCTATCCGTAAAACAGCACGTCGCCATAATTTAAACACAGATGCTTCATTCAGGTACGAACGTGGATGTGACCCCACCAATACAATATATGTCCTGAAACGTTGTGCTTTGTTGATTCAGGAGGTAGCAGGCGGTCAGATTTCAAGTGAAATCGTTGATAATTATCCGGTGGAAGTGAAACCGTTTGATGTTTCTTTATCCTTTCACAAAATCAATTCGTTGATTGGAAAAGAAATAGGGAAAGAAAATATTGAAACAATCCTTACTGCCCTGGAGATAAAGATTGTCAGTAAAAATGAAGAAGGCTATGAACTTCAGGTTCCGGCTTACCGGGTGGATGTGCAACGTGATGTAGACATTATTGAAGATATCCTGCGTATCTACGGGTATAATAATATAGAAATAGGACTGACGTTGAAATCAAACCTTAGTTTTGTTTCAAAACCGGATAGTTACAAACTACAAAACCTGATTTCAGAACAACTTACAGCACAGGGATTCAATGAAGTACTGAATAACTCGTTGACAAAAGGAAGTTATTATAATGAATTAACGTCATTTCCGGCAGTAAACTCTGTAAAAATATTAAATGCATTAAGTTCCGATCTGAGTGTAATGCGCCAGACTTTATTATTTGGTGGACTGGAGAACATTGCTTACAATGTAAACCGACGGAATGCCGATTTGAAGTTTTACGAATTTGGAAACAGCTATTATTACCATGCTGAGAATAAAAAAGAAGGCGAAACACTGGCTGCATATTCAGAAGATTTCCATTTGGGATTGTGGCTGACAGGTAACAAACATGCCCAATCGTGGACAGCTTCCGATGAAAAATCGAGCATCTATGAATTGAAGGCATACGTCAATAATATTTTTGTACGGTTGGGTTTCAATTTACACAATCTGGTAATAGGGGAATACACTGATGACCTGATGAGCGAAGCCCTGACCATACATAGTATTTCGGGCAGGAAACTGGCGGTTTATGGAATTATACAACCCGCCATACGGAAGGTAGCTGATATCGATGTGGAAGTATATTATGCCGATATCAACTGGAATGCTTTATTGGCTGAATTGGGCGATCATAAAGTAAAATATGCTGAGATATCTAAATTTCCGGAAGTAAAAAGAGACCTGGCATTGTTGCTGGACAAAAACATTGCTTTTGCCGATATTGAAAAGATAGCCTACGAAACAGAACGTAAATTATTGAAACGTGTCAACTTGTTTGATGTTTATGAAGGCAAGAACCTGGAAGCAGGCAAAAAATCGTATGCCGTTAGCTTCGTATTGCAGGATAACAGCAAAACACTTACCGATAACCAGATCGAGGGCATAATGAAGAAATTACAGGCGAACTATGAAACGAAGCTGGGAGCGAAGCTGAGGTAGAAGGAGTAAGAGGTAAGAGGTAAGAGGTAAGAGGTAAGAGGTAAGAGGTAAGAGGTAAGAGGTAAGAGGTAAGAGGTAAGGGGTAAGGAGAGCAAAGAACAAAGAACAAAGAACAAAGAACAAAGAACAAGAGCGGAACTTATATTCTAAGAGTTTTGATAAAAAGCAGATAATCCTGATTCTATTTTCTTACCTCTTACTTCTTACTTCTAGCTTCTTATAATATACAACGAAATAATGGATAACGAAGAACTTACATTTGATGGGAAGATATTAAACACTTCTTTTGGAAAACAGGATGCGTATGGCGCATTGAGTATGCCGGTCTATTTATCGGCAGCATTTGAATTTGAGACGGCGGAAGATATGGAAGCTGCTTTTAAAGGAAAAACGGCTGATCATACTTATTCGCGGATAACTAACCCCACGGTACAATATTTTGAGAGCCGGGTACAGGCTGTTACCAATGCTTTAAGCGTTACAGCTGTGAACTCAGGAATGGCTGCCATTAGCAATGCCATTATTTCATTAGCCCAAAGCGGAAGCAATATTGTTACTTCCCGCTATTTATTCGGAAACACCTATTCTTTTTTTGAAACAACCTTAGCTGCTTTTGGTGTGGAGGTGCGGTTTTGTGATTTAAAGAATACAGATGAAGTTGAGTCGAGAATCGATGATAATACTTGTGCGGTCTTTCTGGAGATCATCACCAATCCACAAATGGAGGTGGCCGATTTAAAGGCCCTGAGTGCTTTGACAAAGGGAAAAGGAGTACCATTGGTAGCTGATACCACTATAATCCCGTTTTGCGCCTTTAAAGCGAAAGATTGGGGCGTTAATATCGAGATTGTATCGAGTACTAAATATATTTCGGGTGGAGCAACCAGCCTGGGAGGATTAATTGTGGATTATGGCAACTTTGACTGGTTATCATCACCCAAGTTACATACCCTGGCAAAAGAATTCGGACCTGCTGCTTTTACTGCCAGGTTACGTAAAGAAATTCTCCGTAACCTGGGAGCTTATATGACTCCCCAGGTGGCTTATTTGCAGACCCTGGGACTGGAGACACTGTCAATACGCTATGAGCGGGCTACCAGTACCTGCATGCAGCTGGCTGAGCGGCTGGAGAAACTTCCTCAAGTGGAATCGGTCAATTATACAGGACTTCACACCAATAAATTTTATGCCTTGAGTCGTGCGCAGTTTGGCGAAAGGCCGGGAGCCATGTTCACGTTTAACCTGGCAACCCGGGAGGCCTGTTTCAGCTTCATGAATAAACTGAACCTGATACGGCGTGCCACCAACCTGTTCGACAATAAAACGCTTGCCATTCACCCTGCCAGTACCATCTACGGTAATTTTACACCGGAACTGCGAAAAGAAATCAGTGTGTCCGAAAAAACAATCCGAATCTCAGTGGGTCTGGAAGATGTTGAGGATTTATACAGGGATTTTGTGCAGGCGATGGAATGAGGAATTAGAAGGTAGTAGGTAGTAGGTAGTAGGTAGTAGGTAGTAGGTAGCATTCCAGACTGGAAAATACCAGTCTAAAAAATTAAATCTAACAAAAAAAGATAGTGCAATGATTATGAGAAAATTAAGGTATCATACTTTGTATAACGAATTTCTTGTTAGTTAAGAGTAGGTAGTAGGTAGCATTCCAGACTGGAAAATACCTGTCTAAAAAATTAAATCTAACAAAAAAAGATAGTGCAATGATTATGAGAAAATTAAGGTATCATACTTTGTATAACGAATTTCTTGTTAGTTAAGAGTAGGTAGAAGGTAGTAGGTAGTAGGCCCGTTAGTCAAGTTAATTGATTTGCGGGTTTTTTATTGCTTTTTAAATTGAATAGTGGCTCTTTTGTGTTATATAGTTGCCTCTTATTTTACTTTTTGGTTTTATAAGAAGTCCGTCAGAACACTGTTTTTATAAAGTACACAATAACTTGTGTGCTTTTTTTATTTATTTTCTGTTGTGATACAAAAGCTTATGAAATTAACCATAATTGTGATGGTTAATTAACTATGAAATAAATATTTATAGAGTTTAGATTTGTATATTTACAATGTCAATATTAAATAGTTTTAAAATAATCATAAATTAGCAAAGCTCACCGGATTGACGAAATAATAAATATTCGCCTTTCGAATACCCTATGGGAATTCTCACTTTGTAGAAGCTCACATTTAACTTATAAAGTGAGTACTATTATAAAAATTGCACTCTATAATATGAAATCACAAGATTACCTTGATCTATCCATGAAGTTAAAAACCACAACTTTTGACCCTTTTGCAATTCATCGTTTACGTGACGAGTTTGTTGCAGGGGATGACACAGCTTATTCAACTATGTATAAGTTATATGCTAAAGACTTGTATGCATTTGGATTATCGCTTCGTGTAAAGACAGAATTGATTGAAGATGCCATTCATGATATATTTGTTGAGATTTATTCACACAGGAAGAATCTGGAGAAAGTTGACAACCTGAAGTATTACTTTCTGGCAGCATTCAGAAACAGGCTTTTTTTTCTGTTAAAGAAAGATTCGAATACCCAGGAAATAACTGAAAAAGATACGGTCGCACTACGTGAAAAAGATTTTGAGGAATTGTGGATTGAGAAGGAAGAGGATACTGAAAAACAAGTCCTGGTTAAGCGCCTGTTATCGGAATTAAATGAAAATCAACGTGAGGCCATCTACCATCGTTTTGTAGAAGGCCTTTCGTGCGAAGAAATAGCCACCTTAATGAATATGAATTATCAATCGGCCAAAAACCTGATTCACCGTTCCATTAAAAAGTTGAAATCTGTTGCAGCTTTTACTTTATTATTGTTGATTTTATTGTTTTTAAGATGAAAAACCGAAAAATAACAAAGTAAATGAGTACTAAAATAGAAAATGAATCACTTATAATTAAACCCTAACTAACGAAATGTTTATACAATATTACACATATAAAGCAGAGGACTATTTAACCGACGAGTTTTTCGTGGATTCGATGCTTATACCTACCCCTGAAAGTGAGACATTCTGGAAAATACTTATTGATGAAAATAAGATAAATGTGAATGAATTCATTTCGGCTTATATGACTCTGAAAGGATTGCATGAAAATAAACCTGAAGTTTCCGATGAAAAAATAGACCTGTTGTTTAATCGAATCGAAAAGACGAATAATTCAAAAGAAATAAAAATAAGAAGATTTCAATTTTTACGATATGCAGCTGTTGCTTGCACCATCGTAGGTGTTATAGGATTTTCACTCTTTACTGTTTTGAAAACCGGAAAGGTTGACCAGAATCAATCCATTACAGACTTTGCACGTGAGAATATCATTCATAAACAACAACCAACAAATGATATACAGTTGATCTCGGGAAATAATACCTATGCAGTTGATGGTGTTCAGGCAAAAGTGGAATATGATACTAACGGAAAGCTGAAAGTGAACAAACAATCGGTAGCCATAAACCAGTCGACTAACCTGCTGAAAGATATCCCTGTATTTAATCAACTAAGGGTTCCTTACGGGAAACGGGCATTCTTAAAGTTGTCCGATGGAACTTCACTCTGGGTCAATACAGGTACCACTGTTATTTATCCAACGAAATTTGCCAGAGATAAACGTGAGATATATGTTGAAGGGGAAGTTTTTGCTGAAGTATTCCACGATTCAAGCCATCCTTTTATTATTAAAACCGAGAAGCTGGATGTTCAGGTATTGGGAACTGTATTTAATATATCGGCCTATAAAGAAGATAAACAAACCAACGTTGTATTGGTGAGCGGATCGGTCAATGTAAAACCAAAAAACGGAAAAGCCACCGTTATCAAGCCCAATCAATTATTTGCTTACACCGAGCAGGCAAGTACACTTAGGGAGGTGGAAGTAGAAAATTATACTTCGTGGCATGATGGGAATTATATATTTCATAATGAACCTATTGAAAATGTCCTGCTACGTTTGTCCCGCTACTATAATGTAACTATGAAACTCCCGACAAGTCCTTCCGGAATATCCTGTTCCGGGAAATTGGAACTCAAAGACAATTTGACACAGCTATTAAATGGGTTGTCCGAAATTTCAACCATGAGTTTTGCTGTCAAGGACAATGAATACAGAATTAAGTTTGAATAAATGAGAGTCTTTTAAATTAACCCCCCGGAAAATTTTATAAGTTTTAAAGTCAGTGCCAGCCATAACTATGTCTTGTTCAAAAAAAAGTTATTAGCCGGACGAGAATAAATTACTATAAATAAAACAGTCTAAAACACATATTTATGATATACAATACAAATTAGTTTTTAAAAAGAAGGACGCTAATTGCACACCGTCCGGTTCATATCCTAAAAAAACGGAAGTACAAGCTGTTACTAACAATACAATTTATAATCGGTACACAAACATGAAAAACACTGCGAAACGCAAATTATTGAAAAATAGAATACAACGAAGTTTATGTCTGTTAGTTGTGGTATTTGCTCAAGTAATATTGAGCGGAGTTTATGCACAAACAACAAACCTGACAATTCAAAAGAAAAACGTTACTGTAAAAGAGGTTTTGACGTTAATCGAAAAAAACAGTCAGGTGGTATTCTTTTATGCAGACAAAGATATTGACCTGAACAGGAGGGTAAGCATTGATATTCGGAATCAACCCATCTCAAAAGTTCTGGAAGAGTTGTTTAAAAACAGTTTAAATGCATTTAAACTTGATGGAAAGCAGGTCTATATTTCGAAAAAACAGAAACTTAGTGAAGATAAACCGAAACCATCGATTAAAACATCTAAAATCAGTGGCATTATTACGGATGAAAAAAATCAAACAGTTATTGGTGCTACCGTACTTGTAAATGGTACCGGCACGGGGACTATTACTGATGCCAATGGACGTTTTTCACTTGAAGCAGCAGAAAATGGTCAGTTGAAGATTTCATACATAGGGTATGAAACTCAACTGGTTGATGTGAAAGGTAAAGTGTCCTTTATTATTTCACTTAGTCAATCACAAGAGAATCTGGATGAAGTTGTCGTAGTCGGATATGGCACACAGAAAAAAGTCTCCGTTACCGGTGCTATTTCATCCGTAGGAACGGAATTCCTGGTTAAATCACCAAATGCAGCCATTTCGAATACACTCGCAGGACGGGTAACAGGTTTATCTACTGTTCAATATTCAGGACAGCCGGGTGCCGATGAGCCGGCTATCTATGTTCGTGGACTCGGTTCACTGACCAATGATGCTTCCTCCCCTTTAATGTTGGTGGATGGTGTAGAACGGTCGTTTGCGCAACTGGATCCAAACGAAGTTGAAAGTATTACCGTTTTAAAAGATGCCTCAGCCACTGCTGTTTATGGCATACGTGGAGCAAATGGAGTTATTCTGGTAACTACAAGACGTGGTACTGAAGGGGCACCGAAAATTAGTTTTACGATGAGTTCCGGGGTACAGGTGCCTTCCCGTTTAGTAAAAATGGCAGATAGTTATACTTATGCTACCAAATATAATGAAGCATTGCTTAGTGACAATCCTGCTGCTCCTCTCATGTTTACCCCCCAGGCAATTGAAGCATTCAAAACCGGCTCAAATCCGTTTATTTACCCAAACACAGACTGGATTGGACAAATAGTGAAACCATCCTCTCCACAATCACAATATAATGTTAATATTAGCGGAGGAAATAAAGATGTAAAATATTTTGTATCATTGGGTTATCTGAACCAGGAAGGTCAGTTCAATACTTTTGGTACTACAAATTCATACAATTTTGGATATAAGCGATATAATTACCGTGCCAATGTTGATTTACAAATGACTAAAACAACCACCCTATCTTTTACAACCGGCGGCAGGGTTCAAATAGGTCAGGATCCCGGAACAGACGGAACTTTTTATTCCCTTTACCAGGCAGTACCGTTCGCAGGATTATTCTCAGAAGGCAAATCCTATTTAATCGGTCAAAGGCAAATAGGCATGTCGGGTACCTATGGAGGGGCCTCCGCCATAGGTTTTGGACAAGGATACAGACAATTAACAGCCAATACCATGAACCTGGATATTGCCCTGAGCCAAAAGTTAGATTTCCTGACCAAGGGACTTACCTGGAGAGCTAAATATTCCAGTAACTCTACAGTAGGCATGCAAAAAACAAGATATTCCTCCAAAGCTTCTTATCAACCCAATTATTTAACAGATATACCCGGAGCTGAATTTGGGAAGGGGGATAGTACGGTAGTATTTGTAAAAAGCGGAAGTGACGGCACATTAGGATATGGCGAATCAACAACCATCGCAAGAAACTGGTATATGGAAAGTGCATTTTCATACGACCGTACTTTTGGGAATCATCAGGTTACAGGGCTGATATTGTATAATGAAAGCAAAAATTATTATCCTGCAATATACAGTGATATACCAACCGGTTATGTAGGTCTTGCCGCCAGGGGTACATATAACTTTAAATCCAAATACTTTTTTGATTTTAACTTAGGATACAATGGATCTGAAAATTTTGCACAAGGTAAACGTTTTGGATTCTTTCCGGCAGTTTCAGGCGGTTGGGTAATTACAGAAGAAAAATTTTTAAAAGATAAAATTTCATTTCTTGACTTTCTTAAACTGAGGTTCTCGTATGGAGAAGTTGGGAATGACCGTCAGGGAAGCAATAGATTCCTTTATTTGCCTGATAGTTATATAGCCAATACATTCGTTTCTGGTCCTTCATGGTCAAATCTGGAGGGTGGATACAGCTTTGGAATTAATAATCCTGTCAATCAAGCAATATCAGGAGAAGGAAAGATTGGAAATCCCGGTGTAACATGGGAAGTAGCTAAAAAAACAAACATCGGGATTGATATGAAATTATTTGCGGGGAAACTAGGTTTAACCGGTGATGTGTTTTATGAAAAGCGAAATAACATCCTGACTACCCGCAGTACGGTTCCAAGCTTACTCTCTATCAATCTACCGGCAGTAAATATTGGAAGTGTTGAAAATAAAGGATTTGAAGTCGAGATTAAATGGAGAGACAATATTGGAAAGGTAAATTATTATATCACAACCAATGCTTCGTTTGCCAGGAATAAGATCCTGTACATGGATGAGATCCCTAAAAATGAACCCTATCTGTATTATACCGGTAACAGGGTTGGACAACCAATGGGATATATTTTTGACGGTTTCTTTTCAGCCGATGATATTACAAAGTTAAGCGATTTTCCCAATTACGGCTATATTCCAAAAGCCGGGGATTGCAAGTATAAAGACCTTAATGGCGATATGAAAATTACCACCGATGACCAAAAGGCTATAGGGTATCCTGATTATCCGGAATTTAATTTTAGTCTTTCAGGAGGTGTCAGTTATAAAGGATTTGACATTAGTATGATGTGGACAGGGGTTACGAATGTATCCAGGCTTTTAAACGATACCTGGCGAGTAGCATATGGTGCTACTCAAAACAGGGCCCTGCTTCAATGGTTAGCCGATAACAGCTGGACACCTGAAACAGCCAATACTGCTTTAGCTCCACGCATTTCATTCACAAGCATGAGTAATAATACGAAAATGTCTACTTTATGGCTTCGGGATGCTTCGTATATTCGCCTGAAGAACGTAGAAATCGGGTATAGTTTTGCCAATGCAACCTTAAAGAAGCTGGGCATTTCCAATGTGAGAATTTATACGAATGGCTATAACCTGCTTACTTTTGACAGACTGAAATTTATGGATCCGGAATCACGAACAAGCACTCCAAATTACCCGCTGACAACGATTTATAATTTTGGATTGAATGTTAACTTCTAATATAATGCAAAAATAATTTAGTTATGAAACGAAATATAATAATAGTTTTAGTTTTAGGATTATTTATTACCTACGGGTGTGAAGACATTAAGTTCGGTAATGATTTTCTTGAGAAAGCACCCGGTGTGGATATAACCAAAGATACAATATTCAGCAACATAAATTCTGCACAGAATTTTCTGTGGGGCGGATATAAAACCTTACCCTATGGAATAAATGCTACGGGTGGTGGTACGACACCCCATGCCTATAAGTATGATTGTATGGGTGCCGATGTACTGGAATGCTTATCCGATTTTTGCCAGTCGTATATAGGCTGGTCAGGAAGTGGAAAATATTACAATGGATCCTACAATGCAAGTTCAGAAGATTGGCATGGTACTAAATATGGTTTCACCGAAGAAGAAAGCTGGATAGGGATCAGAATTAGTTATAATTTTATTCAAAATATCGACAAAGTTCCAAATGTCGATCAGGCTTATAAAAATCAGCTTAAGGCGGAAGCCCGAATGATTATTGCAGTTCATTACACCGACATGTATCGTAATTTTGGAGGAATGCCGTGGGTGAGTCATGCCTACACGACCAATGAAGAAATAAGTTTATTTCCACGAATGACTGCACAGGCGACCTGTGATTCAATTGTCGCAGCGATTGACAAGGCAACTCCGGATTTACCCTGGGTAATTTCAGATCCGAACACATGGGATGGTCGGTTTACCAAAGCAGCAGCCATGGGTCTTAAAGCCCGGGTACTACTCTTTAATGCCAGTCCTCTTTTTAATTCCGGCACACCTTACCTTGAAGGTAAGGCCTCTGATCAAAAACTTACCTGGCATGGCGGATATGATAATAATTTATGGAAAAAAGCTGCAGATGCTGCCCATGAATTGATTGTAAATGTTGAAAGTTCAGGCAATTATAAATTATACCATAATGAAGGAAATACTTTCAGACAGGATTTTCAGGGAGCTTATTATTTACGGGGAAATGGAGAAACACTTATTTCAACAAGATATACGTACAAGTCTGATCCTACGTTGACAGGTTACCAGTTTTATGCATCATCCGGACCTGCTATTACTGGTTCAGGAAGTAGCGGATGGGGCGGTGGGAATGTCACCAATGAATATGTAGAAATGTTCCCCATGGCCAATGGGCTTCCCATCACAGACCCTTTGTCGGGTTACAACCCTTCAAACCCATATGCAAATCGTGATCCAAGATTATACGAAACTGTACTGACAAATGGTGATATTTATCAGGGGCGTACAATTGAATTGTATCTGGGTGGACGTGAAAGGCCCTCAGCGGGTAATTTAGGTGCAATTACAGGTGCCAGTGTCCGTAAATTTATTCTTGACTGTGATAAGGCTACAAGTCTGGGTTCTATTGTACAATGGCCTTACCTGCGGTTGTCTGAAATTTATCTGTCATATGCTGAAGCAAGCAATGAATTTGACGGTGCCCCCAGTGCTGAAGCATATAGATGTGTGAATGTTATTCGAAAAAGAGTTGGTCTGAGTGACCTACCTCCTGGATTAAGTAAAGAGCAATTCCGGGAAGCAGTTCTGAATGAAAGAGCATTGGAATTTGGATGGGAAGGAGTACGCTGGTTTGATTTAATTCGTTGGAAGCGCGAAGGCGACTTTACAAAAACACTTCATGGTGTAAATATCGTACGGTCTGCAACAGCTCCTTATACATTTTCCTATACAAAATTTGATATTCCTGCACGTTTCTGGAAATCTAACTGGTCGCCAAAGTGGTATTTAAGTGCTTTCCCCAGCGGTGAAATAAATAAAGGATATGGATTGATTCAAAATCCGGGTTGGGAGTAATTAACAAATAAATTTAGTAATCTAAGAATGAAAAAAATGGAACACATATCAATAAAAAAACACTTTTATTTGTGGTTTTTATTACTCGTAAGCTCTCCTGGTTTTGCCCAACAACAGAATTTTACAGGTTCATTACATGATACTGCAGGTAATCCGATTACAGGCGCATTGCTTTCTACAAAAGAGAACCCCGGAAATAAAGTTTTTACCGACAAGGAAGGAAAATTTGTTATTTCAGCAGAAAAAGGACAGATACTTGAGGTACTGACAGATGACCAATGCTTTAAATCATTTGCACTTGCATCAGATAATATGACGGTAACCATGGGTAACAGTGATAAACTGATACCGATTGGTTATGGGATGAGTCTTCGAAAGGAAGAGATAACTTCATCAATAGGAATTGTTGAAGCAGGTGAGCTGAACCAAAGTTCATCCATCAATCCGGCAAATACCCTTTATGGAAAGATCCCGGGATTAACGGTACTTCAAAATGGAGGAAGCAACTGGAACAATGATCCCAACCTGTATATACGGGGTGTTGAAACTTTTGGAATCGGGGGATTTTCAAACAATAATATTTTGACGCTTGTTGATGGATTTGAACAACCAATTTCTTCCTTATCGTTATCTGAAATTGAGAGTGTTGCTATCCTGAAAGATGCTGCTGCCCTTGCCATGTATGGTATTCGTGGTGCAAACGGCGTCCTGTTGGTAACTACAAAAAAAGGGAAAGGAAAAAATCTTTCCGTGGAAGTAAATTATGAACATGGAGTTACCAAAGCTTTCCGTTTACCAAAATTGCTTGATTCCTACGAGTATGCAACTGCAGTAAACCAGGCACGATCCAATGATGGTTTGACACCATTGTACAGCCAATCTGTGCTGGACAGATATAAATCGGGTCAATCCCCTTACCTGTATCCAAATGTGAACTGGTTGAATGAAAGCTTAAATGATTACGGCATGTCCAATAAATTTGATATCTCATTTCAGCAACATTCAGGTTCCGTGAGACATTTTACTGTATTGAATTATGAGAATGAGACAGGTTTATTAAAACCAGTTAATTTAAATCCGGGTTATAGCACGCAGATAGGTTATTACAGATTTAATTTTCGTACGAACATTGATATTGACCTGACTAAATCAACCAAATTCTCCGTTAACTTGGCCGGGAACTTAGGTGAAAGTACAAGACCCGCTACAGCAAATGGGGAATCGGATATTTTTACTGCCATTTATAATACTCCATCTTCAGCTTTTCCTGTTAAAACGAGGGATAATAAATGGGGAGGTTCTTCCACATATACCACAAATCCGGTAGCAATGATCTCCTCCCAGGGTTATAATATCCAGGGAAACAGTGAAATTTCCACTAATTTTATACTGGAACAGAAATTGGATAAAATATTAAAAGGCTTATCTGCTGAAGCCGGATTCTCTTTTAATAAATCATTTGAATATGTCGACAACAGATCAAAACAATATCAATACAAACAGGTCAGCCCTGTTGTAGATCCAGCTACAGGTGCAATTACAGATTCTGTATCAACTTTGTATGGAACCAATACAACCTTATCATTCTCAAAGAACATTCCAATGCAGAGACAACGTACGACAGCATTGATGAACCTGAAATACGGGGCTGATTGGAATGATAACGTATTACGATCAAATATTATACTTCAATCGGAAGAGCTGGTTTCGAGCGGTCAAAACAACACCTACAGGCATTTGCTTGCAGCCGGTAATGTGCATTATTCAAAAGGTGGAAAATATTTTGCCGATATGTCAGTATCATATAATGGTACTAATATTCTGCCGGTAGGTAGTCGGTTTGGATTATTTCCGGCTTTGTCGCTGGCATGGAAATTATCGAATGAAAAATGGCTTATTGGAAACCCTGTTATTAATAATCTGAAAGTTAGAGCATCATGGGGTTTAAGTGGAAATGATCAGTTGATTCAAAATATTTATTTAAGTCCGTATACAACTTCAACAGGATATTATTTTACAGCCAATAATACATCGTATACCGGCTATTCTGAAGGACGTTTAGCTTCATCCCCGTTGACCTATGAAACTTCAACGAAATTGAATATAGGTATGGATGCAACACTTTTCGGAATGTTAGATTTGACTGCTGATGTTTTTAATGACAGAAGAACCGGTATTTTGATCGAAACCGGTGGTACAACGGCCGGAGTACTAGGAGCTTATACACCCTATAGCAGTACCGGTATAGTTGCAAACAAGGGTTTTGAAGCAGGAATAAATATATTTGACAACAAAGGTGATTTTACGTATCATATAGGTGGTCAATTATCTTTTGCTCGTAACGAAATTATAAATATGAATGAAGCATATCAACCGGAAGAATATTTAAAACGAACAGGTCATAGTATTGGTCAGGCATTCGGGTTAGAATCCATAGGTTTCTTTAAAGATGCCGCCGATATCGCCGCCAGTCCAAAGCAAACTTTTTCGATCGTTAGACCCGGGGATATTAAATATAAAGATCAAAATAATGATAATATTATTAATAAATATGATATGATTTCTATGGGGTATTCAACCTTAAATCCTGAGTTATATTTTTCAGGATCGATAGGATGTGAATACAAAGGATTTGGATTTGATGCTTTGATACAGGGTATTGCTAACCAGACTGTATACCTGAATACTCCCAGTCTTTATTGGCCGCTAATCGGAAATACTTCGATTACTCACTTCTCAGACAATGCCTGGACTCCTGCAACTGCCGGTACAGCCACTTTACCTGCTTTAACCATGTCGGCAAGTGCGAATAATTATCAACAAAATTCAACATGGTATGCCGATGCTTCGTATCTTAAGTTAAGGTCAGTACAGGTTTACTATAATCTGCCAAAGCAGTTATTGTCAAAGGTAAAGCTTAAAAAGGCACGGCTTTATGTTGAAGGACTGGATTTGTTGTCACTTGACAATATTAAAAGTATGGATCCTGAATCAACCGGAGCCAGTTATCCGACATTTTCAACATTCTTAGTGGGTGCTCAAATAGGTTTTTAAATTATCCAAATAAACATATTATGAAACATATAAATTATAGAACCATAACCAGAAATATCAATGAAACGTTGAAATTTCAACTTATTGATGGTCAAAACATGCCTGGCAAAACGAAATTTATCCAGATAAAAGCATTAAAATCATTTTTCATTTCCTTGATATTTTTAACTGTGCTAAGTGGTTGCAGTTATTTAGATTACAGTGAGTCGAGCCAGCAAACCAAGGATGATGTATTCTCTGATTTTGCAAAATGTGAGGGCATTCTTACAAATGTTTACAGCTACCTCCCGAATGATTTTATGAGCGTAGATGGTGCCACAAGATCATCCGCAACGGATGATGCGATACATGTGATCGATGTTTCAAACATTCAAAAATTTAATGATGGAAGCTGGAATGCTATCGTAACACTTGATGACCAGTGGAAAAACCTGTATTCAGGTATTCGGACTGCCAATGTGTTTATAGAAGGGGTAAAAGGATTAACATTTCCGGATATTAAATACAATTCCGAATACCCGGCACAAATGCAACAATTTGCACTTTATCCTTACGAAGCCAGGTTTTTACGGGCATTATATTATTTTGAATTAATCAAAAGATATGGAAATGTTCCCCTTGTTACAAAAGTTTTGACTCCGGAAGAAGCAAATCATGTCGTTCCTGCAAAATTTGATTCCATTGTGAAGTTTATTGTTTCAGAGTGTGATTCAGCAGCCTTGAAGTTGCCAAAAACATTTTCAACTTTCAGTACCACGAAAGAAGTAGGGCGCGCTACTAAAGGCGCTGCATGGGCATTAAAAGCCAGGACACTCTTATATGCTGCCAGCCCGTTGCATAATCCGAATGCACTTGCGACAGGAGATCCAAAATGGATAGAAGCAGCTAAGGCAGCTAAAGTAGTTATTGATTCTCTCAAAACTCAATATTCACCGCTTCCATCCTATACAACTACTTTTAATAACCTGACATCAAAGGAATTGATTTTTGGTCGTAATGAAGGTCCTTCAAATTCTTTTGAAGCAGCAAATACAGCTATTGGTTTTACCGGTGGAAAGACAGGAACCTGTCCCTCACAAAATCTGGTAGATGCGTATGAAATGAAAACCAGCGGCAAAGGAATAAGTGAAACCGCTTCAGGTTATGATGCTTTGAATCCTTATGCAGGACGTGATCCAAGGTTTGCAGCAACCATTCTTTATAACGGTGCTGCATGGAAAAGCCCTCAGGTATTGGAAGTATGGAATGGTGGATTAAATGCCCCTCCAAAAGTTAATGCCACCAAAACAGGATACTATCTTAAAAAGTACATGATAGAGAGTGTCTCTCTTAATCCGGTACTCCTCACAACAGGACAGCATTATTGGTCAATTTTCCGTTACGCTGAAATCTTGTTAAATTATGCTGAAGCAATGAATGAAGCTTACGGACCGGATGCGGTAGGTATTGATCCGGTACTCAATCTGACTGCGAGAACTCAGGTGAATATTGTACGGGCAAGAACAGGTATAGCGATGCCCGCTTTCCCGGCAGGAATGACTCAAGCTTCCTTCCGCGATAAACTAAGAAATGAACGAAGAGTTGAAATGGCATTTGAGGATCAACGTTTTTGGGATATCAGGAGATGGGAAATCGGAACTACAACCAATAAAATTTACGGTGTCAATATTGCTAAAAATAGTGCAGGAGTCTTGTCATTTACTCCAAAGTTGGTAGAAACACGTGTATGGGATGAAAAAATGAATTTATATCCGGTTCCTCAAAATGAGCTTAATATAAACAATATGCTTGGACAAAATCCGGGTTGGTAAAAAGTTAATCCGTATAAGCCGGGAACAAATGATATAAAAGAAAGTTTCCAATCAATAAAAATTACCCAAGAAAAGAAGAACCAGTGAATAAATTTAGAGATTATCAGATTTAAAAGGATTCATTTTTGAAGATTATTTTAGGTGTTTTGTTTAAAAAAGTGTGCAGGTTAAACATTGTAACTTGCACACTTATAAATGGATTTTTCAAAACACATGCCACCTGACAATTTATCCTCTTTTTTGCCGATATGAGACGAAATTAATTAAGTGGATAAATTTACAAGTTCATAAAAATCCAAAAAATAGGAATGAAAGGATATCAAAAAACAGATCTGTTTTTCGCATAAATCCACAGGCGTGAAAGACAAATAAAAATTTTCTGTGGAAGAAATAACCATCATTGATTAAATTTTTATTATTATGAAAAAACTTACATTTTTAAATCGTTTTGCAATTATTGCAATTTTTCAGGTATGTTTTCTAATAAATACCTCAGCACAGGGTTGGGGTTGTATTTTACTCCCCGGAACCGGATTGTCGGGAATAGATTGTGGTATGTTAAAGAATACTACCGGTAAATTCACGCTTGAAACGTGGATTGCAGGTGGGGCTTTCGTTGCATCAAACCTGGACAATTCTAAAAATGGGTTTGACTTCAAATACAATTCGTGGAGTCAGATTAATTCCCAAGGTGTAAGTGCCTGGTATGCTTCAGCCCTGGATAATCAAAATTCAGCGTACGATGTTTGGGAACATGTAGCGTTAGTTTTCGATGGTACATCCGCCATTTTTTACATTAATGGTGAAGAAAAAGGAAATATGCCTTTTGCAAAGCCATTTGTAAGTTCAACATTGAAAGATTTATTAATTGGTCGTAATAACTATAGCCTTACGAGCGGATCAAAAGTTAAATACTCTGATTTTAGAATCTGGAGTACAGCACGTACTCAGGATGAGATCATAGCAAATTACCAATCCCATGTTCCTGCAACTTCCCCTGGTTTGGTTATCAATTATAGATTCGAAGAACAAAAGGGTAATAGTACTGCTAATTTAGCGAATCCTGCCAGCGAAGAATATCTTGGTACGTTAATGGATCCACAAAATGTGATTTATTCATGGGGTAAAATAGGTTTAATTCCTAAAAATCTGGTGGTAACGAACAAATCGGCAAAAGGATTTAAATTGTCATGGGATGCCGGATTGGATAATAGTTGGGATGTTCAGATTGATGATCCTGATGGAGGTGGTTTGGTAGATTCGAAAACAACAAATTCAGATTCTATTACCGACTTGACAGCCAGTTCATACACTGTAAAAGTCAGGGCTACTTATCCACTTACATCCGAATGGTCAGCACCTATGATTATAAATTTGACGACCGGAATTGACGAAAACCTGATTTATAATTCAACAATTATCAATCAAAAGGGAATGATTTCAATAAATAATCTGGAAGATGCAAATGAAATCAAGATATATAGTATTTCTGGGACATTGGTTAAACAGTTCAGATCAACGGAATCAAACTATAAAATTGATGCAACCGCATGGATTCCAGGCTTGTATTTGTTTAAAGTAAATAATGATAAAAAACAGAAGGTGTTTAAAGTTGTAATTTAACACGAGCAAATTAATCCGCTAATCCAGGCATTAGGATTAGCGGATTAAAAAAATATTTATATCACGAATCATCATTGCTCCTTAAGTTATTTATAATTATCTAAAAACACTGTATTGACTATTTCAAACACAGTAAACAGTACCCTATCTCCTTTAAACGTGGAGGCTCTGGAATTGTAGATTAAAAAATAAAATATGAAACTTTCGACACTCTTTACAAGAAATAAACTTTTTTTTATACGTTTTATTTTTTTCATTACCGTATTATCATTGTCTCGGTTCATGTATGCTCAGGATCTCAGAAAATTTTCTGTAGCCGGTTTTTATGAACTTCCGGGCAGTGGGCGTGAAGTTTATAATTTCAATGTGGGTTGGCGTTTTTTTAAAGGAGATATATCTGGTGCCGAGGCAATAGGTTTTAGCGATAAGGCCTGGAGTGTGGTAAGTTTGCCACATACTGTGAGCATTATGCCGGTTGAGGCCAGTGGTAGCATTAACTACCAGGGACCTGCATGGTACAGGAAGCATTTTAAGGTCGATGAAAGTTTCAACGGAAAGCTGATAACAGTTTATTTCGAAGCTTCTATGGGCCGTAGTAAGGTGTATCTGAATGGAAAAAACATTCTTGAACACTTAGGTGGTTATTTGCCGTTTAGCATTGAACTGACTTCTTATGGTGTCAAGCCCGGGGATGACTGTCTAATAGCTATAAAAGTAGATAACAGCAACGATAAGAGCTATCCTCCCGGAAAGCCGCAAAACGAACTTGATTTTTGTTATCATGGTGGAATTTACCGTGATTCATGGCTGATTGTTACCGATAAGATCCATGTTTCGGATGCCAATGACGCAAACAGAGTAGCTGAAGGTGGAGTTTTTGCCCATGTAGAAAATCTGGACAGTAAAAGTGCCGATGTTTTTGTAAATACAGACGTACAAAATGATGGAAAGAGTATTGGAAGTATCCGGTTACAAACAGTACTCCGTGATCCTCAGGGAAAAGTTGTAAAAACAATCAAATCATCAATACATCTACAGGTTGGGTCACACTCATTGTTAAAACAAACGATGATAGTCAAAGAACCTCAGTGCTGGACACCCGAGACTCCCTGGCTTTATACAATAGAAACAAGCGTTATCAATACAAACGGAAAATCTATCGACGGTGGTATTACCCGTATTGGACTGCGAAAAGTGGAATTCAAAGGGAAAGATGGCTTTTATTTAAACGGGAAGCCTTATGACAAGCTTATTGGAGCAAACCGTCATCAGGATTTTGCGTATGTAGGCAATGCTATGCCAAATTCCCAACAATGGCGGGATGCAAAGAAACTTCGGGATGCAGGTTGTCGTGTTATCCGCACTGCCCACTATCCAATGGATCCTGCTTTTATGGATGCGTGCGATGAGCTGGGTTTATTTGTAATCGAAGCTATTCCCGGCTGGCAATTCTTTAATAAGGATCCTCGTTTTGCCGGATTATGTTTTCAGGATTTGCGTAATGAGATACGCAGGGATAGGAACCATGCCTGTATGATGATGTGGGAACCTATTCTGAATGAAACAGAATATCCGGCAGATTTTTCATTAAAAACACTGGCTATTTGTAAAGAAGAATATCCTTATCCGGGTCTGTTTACTGCTGCTGATGCCGAGTCGGCAGGGATAAAGGATAATTACGAAGTAGTATATGGTTATCCTGTTGAAGTTACAAAGTATAAGCAGCCTATGTTTACACGCGAGTTTGGCGATTATGTGGATAATTGGTACGCCCAGAATGCACCTAACCGCGTCTCCAGAAGTTGGGGTGAGGGTCCTCAGGTGGTACAGGCTATGCACCTGGCACGAATTTACGATCAGATGTGTACTGCACCGCGACAATTTTTTGGGGGAGCACTGTGGCATTCTTTTGACCATCAACGAGGTTATCATCCCGATCCTTTTTTTGGAGGTATCATGGATGCATTCCGACAACCTAAATATTCTTATTACATGTTTAAAAGTCAGGCAGATGCTTCTTTGAAAGTTCCATTGACTGAAACAGTACCTATGATTTTTATAGCAAATGAAATGACTCCTTTTTCAAGTTCAGATGTGGTTGTTTTTACAAATTGTGACTCACTTCGTTTGATAAGATTTGAACGGGATTCTTTTATGCAGAAAGTTGAACGAAAAATACCAGGTATACCAAATCAACCGGTTGTTTTCAAAAATATATTCGATAATTATGAAATGCATCAATTCTCGTATGTACAGAAAAAATCGAAACAAGCGAATATTATAGTGGAAGGTTTTATTGGTGGTAAAGTAGTTTGTACCGTGAAAAAAACACCATCCGGAAGAACTACAAAACTGCATCTGACTCTTGACCATGAAGGTCAATCATTAAGAGCTGACGGATCAGATTTTGTCGTAGTAGTCTGTGAAGTAACCGACGATAATGGGAATGTACACAGATTAGCTAAAGGAAACATTGTTTTCAAGGTAGAAGGAGAAGGGGAAATTATCGGAGATGCTTCGAATGGAGCAAATCCCAGATCAGTGGAATTTGGTTCGGCACCAGTTTTAATTCGCTCAACGGTCAACCCTGGAAAGATTAAAGTCATAGCAAAAATGCAGTTTGAAGGAGAACATACAATAACTTCTACCGAACTAAATTTTGAAAGCACTTCTCCCGATCAAAAAATGATTTTTCAGGAAAAACCATGGAAGTCTTCATTGTCCACAATTTATGAGGAACAGTTGAATGTTCCGGTTATCAAAAACAGGGTAGACCAAAAACAAAGAACCCTGGAGGAAGTTGAAAAGCAACAAACAAAGTTTGGTGAAAAGTTTTAAAAATGTCAATAACCCTTGTTTGGGTTTATACAAATATAGAATTGCAGTTCAGAAGGATAATCTGTTTCAAGATGGATTAAATTCATTAATTTAAGAATAGAAAGAAAATGATCGATAAGAATTTATTAATTGTTGTGGTGATTTATTTTAGTGGAATGACTCTTTTAGCTCAGGAGCGAGTGTCTATAACTGATTTTGGCGGGAATCCAAATGATGGGAAAAATACAGTCATATCGGTTAGAAAGGCATTGAAAGCATGTGCCGGAAAAGATTCTTCGGTATTGATTTTTCCAAAAGGACGTTATGATTTTTGGCCGGATTTTACAACTTCCATAGAAACTGTCGGGATAAATATTGAAAAAATAAATCATCTCACCATTGATGGAGAAGGATCTGAATTTGTTTTTCATGGGAAAATGCAAATAGCCAATATTGCAGGTTGTGAAAATGTGACACTTAAAAATTTCAGTGTCGACTGGGATCACCCGTTTATTTCACAAGGTCAGTATGTGACTTGCACAAATGAATATACTGATATGAAGATTGATCCTGAAGACTATGTTATAGAAAATGGTCAGTTTTATCTAAAAGGCGAAGGATGGAAATCCAAACCAACCGGTTATTTTATATTGTTTGATAAGGATAAGAAAGAAATCCTATCCAAAACACATGATGGCGTTAACAGCTCTTTAATAAAGGGTAAATCTAAAGAAATTAAACCAGGGTTAATCCGTTTCTACGGAAAACCTGATATCAAACCTGAGCCTGGTACTTATCAGGAATTTTTTTCAGGAACTTACATAACTACCGGCATACAGATTTTAGAAAGTAAAAATACTAATCTGAAAGATATTACGATATATCATGCTCTAAGCCATGGAATTTACGGGGTTAGAGATGAAAACATCACAGTAGATAATGTAAATATGACTGTGAACGAAAAAAAAGGCAGAGTATTCAGTATTGTGGCTGATGCTTCCCATTTTATTAATTGCAAAGGACTGATACAAATAGTGAATTGCAAGCATACGGGTCAGGGAGACGACTTTCTCAACATCCATGGTACAAATACACCCATAAGTGCAATCGTTGATAAATACACCGTTAAAACAACTAAACCGGCATTCACTATGCGAGCAGGGGATGAAATATGGTTTGACAATAAACTTACTTCTCAAAGAGGAGAAGTAAGAATCGTAAAATCCGTAGAACCATTGGGGTTGGCTGATGATAAAACAATGGGCAGCAAGATTGTATTTACAGATGCAATACCCGAATCTATCAAAGCCGGGGATAATATTGAAAATAAAACATGGAATCCAAGGGTTGAAATACGGAATTGCCAGATACTTAAGCGAAACAGAGCCAGAGGAATATTGGTCACTACCCCTGAGAAAGTTATCATTGAAAATAATTACTTCCGTACTGCAGGAACTGCAATTCTTATAGAAGGCGATACCGATTATTGGTTCGAATCTGGGGCCAACGAGGACGTCACCATCAGAAATAATGTTTTTGAGGATTGTCTGACCTCAGGTTGTGAGAATGGGAAAAGAGGAGAATGGGGAGAAGCTATCATTACAATCACTCCATCACACCATCCTGAAAATGAAAGTACAGAGCCATTTCATAGAAATATTAAGATCATTCATAACACCTTCAAAACATTTGATATTCCGTTGGTTCACGCAAGGTCGGTCAGGGGATTGATGTTTAATAATAATGAAGTAATTAAAACCTATACCTATACCCCATATGCCTGGCAAAAGTCTTCTTTCCTTTTAGATGGATGTCGCGAAGTAACAATTTCGGGAGATATTCTTTCTGCTGAATATTCAACGAGACTTATTGAAATTGAACATATGAAAAAATCAGATGTAAAAGTAGACAAGAATTTAAAATTCACTGTAAATAAAATAGATTCAGCAATAAAATCAAATTATGTAGATGATTTTAAGGCAAAAAATAAAACGAAATAAAACGAATAAATAGATCAATTCATTTAGTTAATGTAACTTTTTTAACTGCATCTAATTCCGATGAAGAAAAATTAAAATTATAACTAAATGAAACTGTTAACTCATACTGAATCTAAGTGACAAAAGTTATTCAATAAATCATATTTGTCTTTAAATATATTATTATGAAATCTTTCAACTATATTATTTTTTCATTCTTCCTTTTTTTAACTGCAAACCTTCAGGCTCAGACCCACGTATGGACACGTACGAATCCGGGTGGGGGTGGAGCATTTAATTGTATAAAAGCAGGCCCGACAGGAATTATTGTTGCCGGAAGTGACCTTAGCGGAGCCTATATGAGCAAAGATAAGGGTGCTTCATTTACTTGTATTGGCGCACCTCAGGGGATTACGAGTACTAAACCTGTGAGTGTTGGATTTGATCCGGATAATGCTGCTAAATTTTATATTGGTACCATTAGCTCTTTATATAGAACGCTTGATGGTGGGCTAAATTTTACGAAAGTAAGTTCTGGTGATTTCAGTGATATTGTGGTATGTAATAGTAATCCGCAATATGTGTATGCAGCAAGACATTCATCCTATAAAACTGTTGATGGGGCCATATATTTAAGCACCGATGGAGGTTCCACTTTTTCAAATGTTAGTGGAAGTACAAGTAGACGGATATTAAAGCTTATTTCTGATCCAAAAAACAGTTCAATTATCTACTATGTATCCGGAAAAGCAAGAGATTCGGCAACAGCATGTAGTGCCAGACTATACAGAAGTACAGATGGTGGTGTAACTTTTACGGATATTACAGGTGGTCTTGGAGAGGTTATGGACGCTGATATAGATCCTGTTAATACATCAAACATTTATATGACAACCTACACTACTTTTCCGGGTGGAAATTTTTATAAGAGCTCGGATAACGGATTTACCTGGAGTGCGCCCATAGCTCATCCGGGAGGAATTTTCGTTAAACAAGATGAACCAAACCGAATCCGGGTTATTCAACCAAAAAATCCTGCAGCCTGGAATGCAGGATCCGGAACATGGGAATCAACAGATAAAGGAACATCCTGGACCAAGACTGGAATTGTTACCCGAGGTTGGGAAACGGCTTATAATAAAGATATTACTTCAGTTGCCGACCAAACTCAAGGGTGGGATGTTTTTAGATCGTATGGTGGTACTTTTGAAGGAGTAGTTAAATGTTTTGGGACTGACATGTCTGACCCCAATGTTATTTTATGGGTTAATGGTCAATTTCTATATCGCTCGTCGGATGGAGGTGTAACCTTCAAGAATATTTTCACCAATCAAGTGTCACCGGGTTTCTGGCAATCCAGAGGAGTGGATAATGTAAATATGACAGACATGGCTATTAGTGAAGTCAATCCGAATCTTGTTTATGCCGGATACTTCGACATTGGTTTATGGAGAAGTTTAGATGGAGGGAAAAGCTGGCAATCATCAAATGACCCAACTTATACAGGCAGCTGGAATGGGTATGGTGGAAATGTGATGAGCATTGTGGCTGACCCTTTTAGAGAAGGAGTAGTGTGGAGCACAATGTCGGGGAATCAGGAAGGTCAATCGCCGACGTATCTTTTAAAAAGTACGAGTTCAGGAGTGAGGGGTAGCTGGAAATTGGCGAATGCCGGACTTCCAACTACCGAAGTGATGGGTTTGTCACTAGCCCGATTGAGTAATACTTCCAACCGGACAATGTATGTAACTGCACAGGGATTTGTCTATAAGAGCATCGATGATGGTATCAGTTGGACAAAACTCACAAGTGGATTACCAACTAACGGAGGATTAAGGTTTACAGCAGTTGACAATTTTAATAATAGCATTGTATATGCCGGAGGTGGCAATGGTTTATATGCATCTACCGATGCAGGAATAAATTGGACTCTAATTGGCAATACTGAAATGAATAGAGGTGGATCAGCAGATTTTTGGGCATCCGGTGGAAATGGTGTTTTTGATGTAGTGCCAGATCCTCAGACAGGGGGAACAGTATATGTTACGGTCTATGGATTGGCTAAGGGCTTATATCGAGGAGTGAAGGGTGACGGAACTTTTTGGACCTGGACCAAACTTTGTACGGATAATTTTATGCGGAAAGTCTGTGTTCAACCTTTAAATAATAATTTTATATATGCAACTTCATCTTCTGCTTTTACTGATGGCAGTTACGATGGTAGTTCAAATGGGGTATATTTTTCAAATGATAAATTCGCAAATTATTCGTTGGTTAATAATGGTATGACATGGCCTTTTGCAATGACTGTAAAGTGTGATAATTTGAATAATGTCTATGTTGGTTCACCAGGTACCGGTTTTCAAAAAGCGCAAATACCAGGGCTTTCGACCGTAAATGGAATATTTGATATAAAAAACAAAAAAAACAATATCAGTTTTTATCCGAATCCTACAATTGATTTTCTGAATATTACGAATCTTCCGGAAGGTAATAATAAATTTAAAATTAATATTTATAATACCGTAGGAACCTGTGTCCTATCTTCAAATAAAGCAGAAACAAAAATTAATGTCAGTGAATTGAGCAGTGGTATTTATTCAGTTTTACTGGTCGGTCAGGACATTAATTATTCAGGTAAATTTATAAAACAATAACTTTCCAATCATACTATGAAAAAAGTTATCAAAATCTCTTTAGTCCTATTTATAATGGTACTATGTTCATCAGCAAAACAGATTGTTCCTGATGTAATATATATAAACGATTGGAAGATTAAAAACGGAGATAACCTTAATTGGTCTAAGACTGACTTTGTCGACACTGACTGGGAAAACCTGTACTCAGGTCTGGCCGTGAAAAGTCTGGATAAAGGTTACACATGGTATCGTAAAAGCTTTGATCTGCCCAATGAAATGCTGAACCAGTCTTTTTTTAAGGATTCAATTAAAATTCAACTTGGGAAAGGTGAAGAAATTGGAGAAATGTATTTAAATGGACATTCATTCATCAAAAACGGAGTTTTGGTGAATGAAAATGATAAAGCCAGATTTAAGATTGATCATGCAACAAGATCACCAAAAGGATTTTATGTTATTCCGGCAAATGATAAGCGTATTATGTGGGGAGAGAAAAATAGCATCTCATTACGTATTCAAAACACGGGAGGCGGTGAACCCCGCTTCGTAAATATGTCTTTTTCAATTTGCGACCTCAAGGATTATATAAAAATTGATGATGTAAAATCATCGTATCAAATTATAAATGATAGATATTCAAAAACTGTTTTTGTAAACAATAAAAGTTATTCTACCACCATTTATGGAAAATTTTATGTAACGGTCATAGATGCATTTACTGGTAAAAATTATTTGACTCAAAGCTGGAATGTAATTTTAAAACCAGGTTTTTCTGATTCATATAGTTTTGAGTTTGATAAGATGGACCATGGTCGATTAGTTGTAACTTATACTTTTGTTGAATCAAAAGGAAAGAACACCTTGGTTCAATCTCAGGACTTTCCTTATATTTTAACACCAAAAACAGCAGTTTTTCCCAGGATTAACGGTCCTCAGGTTTTTGGTGTTCGTCCTGGCTCTCCATTTTTATTTAGAATACCTACTACCGGAATCCGTCCGATGATATTTTCGGTAGAAAACTTGCCGGAGGGATTAATACTCGATCATACTACCGGAATTATTACCGGAATGATCAGGAATACAGGCGTATATAAAGTAACGCTATTAGCGAAGAACGAAAAGGGTGAAAACAAACGCGAATTTCGTATTGTAGTTGGTGATAAACTTGCCCTGACTCCTCCTATGGGATGGAACAGCTGGAATGTCTGGGGTGTGGGCGTGGATAATGATAAAGTAAAGGCGGCAACAGATGTGTTTATAACGAGTGGATTGGCAGATCGAGGTTATAATTATATTAATATTGACGATGGATGGGAAGCATCCTCACGAAATTCAAACGGAGATATTGTGACCAATGAGAAATTCCCGGATCTTAAGGTTACTTCAGATTATGTGCACAGCAAAGGACTACGATTTGGTATTTACAGCTCGCCTGGAACAAAGACGTGTGGTGGGTATTTAGGAAGCTACCAACATGAATTGCAGGATGCTGAAACTTACTCAAAATGGGGCGTTGATTATTTGAAATATGACTGGTGTTCTTACTCAGATGTATGTCCGGATTTGAAGAACCTGGATGAGCAAAAGAAACCGTACCGGTTAATAAGCGATTGCCTTAAGAAACAACCACGCGACATCGTACTGAGTATGTGCCAGTATGGTATGGGTGATGTCTGGAAATGGGGAGGTAGTGTTGGCGGTAATTCATGGCGCACAACCTATGATATTGAAGACACCTGGGAATGCATGAAAGATATAGGTTTTTACCAATCAGTCGCTTCTCGTTATGCTAAGCCAGGTAATTTTAACGATCCTGATATGTTGGTAGTTGGATGGGTTGGTTGGGGACCAAAATTACGTGTAACCAGATTAACAGCCAGCGAACAATACACCCATATCAGTTTGTGGGCTTTACTCTCCGCACCACTGCTTATCGGATGTGATCTTACCCGTCTGGACGATTTTACCATGAACCTGTTAGGGAATAATGAAGTGATTGATATTGATCAGGATGCCCTTGTGAAATCGGCTGTACCCGTAATTAAAGATCCATTGTATGAAGTTTGGGTAAAAGAACTGGAAGATGGAAGTAAAGCAATTGGCATTTTCAATCTGGATACAAAGGAAAAAACTGTATCTGTTGACTGGACTAAATTGGGAATAGAAGGAAAACAAGTAGTTCGTGATGTATGGCGCCAGAAGAATATCGGCTCGTTTGATACATCATTTGAAACCACTGTGCTTCCTCATGGAGTAACTCTTATAAAAGTGACAAAGGAATGAAGAAAATGTAAACGATGCAACTATTGTATATCTGTCAATCAACTGAAAATGAAAAACAAATAATAATTAACGATTAAATATGTAACCTTTTAATTAAAAATCAAAATGAAAAAAACAAACTCAATTAAGCTATTTATTATTTCCGCAATTTGTTGTCTAAGCATTTCGCTGCAAGCTGCCAAATCGGATGCAACGAATCCGATACTAATCGCAAATTTTGCTGATCTACAAGCAGCTTATGCAGCTTCACAATCAAGTGCTCCCGGAACTACGTATTTGAAATTTACGGCTGCTATAACTACTAACGCAGTATATTCATTTATCCCCGATGTTGACCACCCTGTATCAATAGATGCAAATAAATTTTTTTTTATAGTGGCGAACAGCGGCACATTGGGTGGAAGTTTAACCATAACGAGCGATGGTGGAGGAGGGATTTTTAAAATCACAGGAGCTACTGTAACAAATATCACTGGTGGAACCTATTCATTTAATGGAACTAATGGACCAATTTTTTATGCGGGATCAGGTTCCGGAATCGATAACTCACTAACCAAAATATTCCTTTCGAACTCTACTTTCTCAGTTCCTGGTTTTATTGTAACCCCATCAATAACAACTAATGCCCATATTGTTCAATTTGATACTTCAAACGGGAATCTGTTTTCAGCAACGAATTGCACCTTTAATATGAGTGCCCAGGGAAGCGCATTTAAATTAATCGGACCACAAGATTTGATTATTAAAAACTGTACGTTGAATTTTGCAGGATCGGATACGTTTGCACAAGCTTTCAATTTTGCACCATCAAATGCAGGAGTCGTTGCAGCCAGCATAACAGTAGATGGTTTAGCATTAACAATGCCGGTTGGAACGATTTTTATAACTGGTGGATCCAGACCGATTAATACCATTATAAAAGATATAACATTAAACGGTAATGCAAGTGCAGTCCTGACAGCTCCAACCGGTGGATCCGGCGCTAAGAAATTCTATGATTTCAGAGCCTATACTCCAACGGTAAACGTAGCACCCGGTAGTTATACAAGCACCCAAAGTGTGGCTTTAACCCTGGCTGCTTCAGGTGTTGTTCCTGTTGACGCAGGTGCTGCAACATTTGTTTACACGTTGGATGGAACTGATCCGGTAACATCAAGCTTAACAGCGACTCCTGTTTCAATAGGAACACCTACCACCATAAAAATGGCTGTAAAAAGTGCCGATGGGTTGTTTTTAGGTAAAGTATATTCGTTTGCATATTCTTTTGGAACAACAGCAAGTGCTAATTTGCAAGACAATGACCTTATTTCTATTTTCCCAACCGTTGTACAGGATAAAGTTACTGTAAATAAAATGGCAAAACACATTCAGGTGTTGGATTTAGCCGGGAAATTGATCGGTAATTATTCTAATGCCATCCAGTTTGATATGTCAGCCATCAAATCAGGAGTTTATATGGTAAAAGTTGAAATGGCTGATGCTTCTGCGAAGACGTTCAAAATCGTTAAACTATAATTTCTTTCTAAATTATGAAACTGTCATTTATATAACAGTTTCATGATTTTTTATTTTATTAATCAATACTCCGTTAAAAACAATAACATTTAAGTGGTGATAGTGCAATATATAAAAAAATTGAAAATAAGGATTCTAATCATAAGTCTTGCTTTGCTTATATTTAATGTAAGTCATGCAATAGTAAAGGTAACTCATTTTGTTACCTCAACAGCTGATGCACCTTTTGCAAAACAAACAAAATTTTCAATCAACAAAAACTCATCTAAAACTGCAGAAATTACAATTCAACTGAATAAACCTCAGCAAAGAATTGAAGGTTTTGGAGGTTGTTTCAACGAACTCGGTTGGCAGGCTTTAAGTATTTTAAAAGTCTCTGACCGTGATGAAATTCTAAAAAATCTATTTGATAAAACATCAGGAGTAAAGTTTAATATTTGCCGAATGCCATTGGGAGCAAACGATTTTTCTATTGACTGGTATTCGTACAATGAAACACCTAATGATTTTGAAATGAATAATTTCAGCATTGAAAATGACCAAAAAACCCTCATCCCATTCATTAAGAGCGCCACTAAAATAAATCCAGATATTTATATCTGGGCTTCACCCTGGAGTCCACCATCGTGGATGAAATATAATAATCATTATGCCTCTGTAGCGAACGAACCGGGTCCTTTTTATAACGGTTTATCTGCGTCGAAAAACAGTAAAGAAGGAACCGATATGTTTAAAGTTGAGCAAAATTATTTTGAAGCCTATGCTTTGTATTTCGAAAAATTCATTCAAGCATATAAAAAAGAAGGCATCAAAATCAGTGCTGTAGCTCCACAAAACGAATTTAATTCCACCCAACTATTCCCAAGCTGTACATGGACGGCTCATGGGCTCAATACATTTGTTGGAAAGTATCTGGGTGCCAAAATGAAACAAAATAATGTTGATATCTGGTTTGGTACTTTAGAAAGGGCAAATTATTTACTAGCTGATACGCTGTTAAGAGATCCTTTGTCATCAAAATATATTAAAGCAGTTTTATTTCAATGGGCTGGAAAGGATGCAATCAGAGAAATACATAAAAACTTTCCAACTTTGCGATTAGTGCAATCAGAATCTGAATGTGGTGATGGATTGAATGACTGGAAATACTGCTTATATACTTGGTCTTTAATGAAACGATATTTTGATAATGGAGCTTCTGTTTACGAATATTGGAATATAGCCCTGAAAGAAAATGGGTTAAGTAGATGGGGCTGGAGACAGAATTCGCTAATTTCGGTCAATGAAAAGAATGCTACTTATACATTTAATCATGAGTTTTATTTGATGAAGCATTTTAGCCATTATATTCAAAAAGATGCTCGGTATTTAAATACTAAAGGAAATTCTAAAAATATATTGGCTTTTAAAAATCCTGACGGTTCAATCGTGATTTTGTTAGCGAATATGGAAAATAATGAGAAGGTAATTGCCATTAATTTAGGCAACTACATTATAAAACCTATACTAAAATCATCTTCAATTAGTACTATTGTAATAAACCAATAATTGAAGTCACAATTTAGATTTTAAAAAGGTAAGTAAAATTTGATGTCTTACTTAAATATGCTTTTTTTATACCAGTAAAGAAAGGAGAATTCATAACATTTTAAATACCTTTATTTGTCATGTACAAAAGAAAACGTTATATTTTACTAATGATTTTGGTGTTTTCCACCGGGGGGATGTTTAAGGCATTATCAATTAACGTTGTTAAGGCTATTTTATCTACCCTTTCCGACGGGTCGAAAGCCACTATATATACCACTGATAAAGATTCAAGTGTACAATTAAAGTATTCACAATCACTTCCATTTGAGGTAGCTCCTCAACCTGAGGAATTTGATGCCTGGATTTTTATCGATCCCAAACATCAGTTTGAATCTTTTCTCGGATTTGGAGGAGCCATTACAGATGCATCGGCTGAAACATATGCTAAACTACCAAAAGAAAAACAAAATGAATTTTTAAAAGCATATTTTGATATTGACAAAGGATTGGGGTATGTAGTTGTTCGAACTCACATGAATAGCTGTGATTTTTCCAGTCAAACATATGACTACGTAAAACCACACGATATTACTTTAAAGAGTTTTAATATTGACGTTGATGAAAAATACAGGATTCCTCTTATTCAACAGGCAAAGTACAAAATTGGGAAAGATTTCTTACTCTATTTCAGTCCATGGTCTCCTCCGGCTTGGATGAAAACAAATAACAACATGCTCCAGGGTGGTGGGCTTAAGCCAGAATATTATCAAACGTGGGCGGATTATTACATCAAATTCATACAAAGTTACGAGGCCAAGGGTATTCCGGTATGGGGAATGACTGTGCAGAATGAATCTCTTGCTACTCAACGTTGGGAGTCCTGTGTTTATACGGCAGAACAGAGCCGTGATTTTGTAAAAAACAACCTGGGACCTACTCTATGGAAGAATAACATGAAAGATAAAAAAGTCATTGTGTGGGACCACAACCGGGACATGGCATACCAATACGCTTCAGTCATTCTGAATGATCCTGAAGCTGCAAAATATGTATGGGGCACTTCATTTCACTGGTACGAAAAGTATATCTCCAAGGATCAACGGTATAGTAACATCGCTTTGCTGAATAAAGCATTTCCTGGTAAAGGATTGATTTTTTCTGAGGGATGTGCAGAAGCCTTTGATATGAACAAGATACATGATGTTGCTATGGGCGAAAGATATGCCACCAATATTTTAAATGACTTGAATAGTGGTGCTGTTATTTGGACTGATTGGAACATTCTGTTGGATGAAAAAGGCGGACCGAATCATGTCAATAACTTTTGTTTTGCGCCGGTACATGCTATAACATCTACCGGTGAACTGATATATACTTCCTCTTATTCATATATTGGGCATTTCTCGAAATTCATACGTCCCGGAGCACGTCGGATTGTTGCATCCTCGAACAGAGCAGACTTACAGACCACTTCTTTTATTAACACCAATGGTCGGATTGTAGTTGTTGTACTGAATAATTCCGAGAATACCTACTCTTATAAGATTTGGATGGAGGGAAAACAAACCCAGGCAAAAAGCAAATCCCATTCGATTTCAACATGGATTTTATAATCATTTGAGTTAAATAGTTTTGTAACGCGTTTCATTTTTTATTAAAATAATAAAGGAACTAATAAGATGAATTTTAAAGTATGTATTTTAGGTGTTTTGTTTTTTGTCACAACTTTCAGCATTGCCCAAAACAATACAATCTATCACAAAGGCTGGATAGACTTCAATAAAAATGGGGTCAAAGATATCTATGAGGACCCTTCAGTAGCAATAAATGAACGTGTTGCCAATTTATTGTCCCAGATGACACAGGACGAAAAGACATGCCAGTTAGCAACCTTATACGGCTCAGGGCGTGTACTTAAAGATATGGCACCTACAGAAAACTGGAAGAATGAAATATGGAAAGATGGAATTGCCAATATTGATGAACAAGCAAATGGAATTGTTTATTTTGGTAAACCTATATCGTATCCTTATCCTGAAAGTGTAAAAAACAGGCAGGGAGTCCAACGCTGGTTTGTGGAGAATACACGACTTGGTGTACCCGTTGATTTCACGAACGAGGGTATCAACGGGCTATGCCATGACAGGGCGACTACGTTTCCCACTCAATGTGGGCAAGGTTCTACCTGGGACAGGAGTCTGATTCGTAAAATAGCTGATGTGACAGCCCTGGAAGGCAAAGCATTGGGATATACCAATCTATACACGCCCATACTTGATGTATCCCGTGATCCTCGATGGGGTAGGGTGGTGGAATGCTACGGCGAGGACCCTTATCTGGTTGGTGAGTTAGGAAAGCAAATGATTGAAGGGATCCAATCCCACGGATTAATATCCACTCCTAAGCATTTTGCCGTGTACAGCGTTCCTGTAGGAGGACGTGATGAAGGTTCCAGGACCGACCCTCAGATAGCACCCCGTGAAATGATGACATTGCTCTTGGAACCTTTCCGTAAAGCAATACAGGAAGCTGGAGCTTTAGGCATCATGAGCTCATACAACGATTATGACGGCGAACCCATCACGGGAAGCTATCATTTTCTGACAGAGATACTCCGTAAACAATGGGGCTTCAAAGGCTATGTGGTGTCCGACAGCGAGTCGGTAGAATTTATCAAAACAAAACACCGGGTAGCCGGATCAGCTGAAGATGCTGTGGCAATGGCTATCAATGCCGGACTGAATGTACGGACCCACTATACACCACCCCAGGATTTTATATTGCCATTGAGGAAAGCAGTAAATGATGGTAAAATATCCATTCAAACAATTGATGCACGTGTAACAGATGTATTGCGTGTAAAATTCATGATAGGCCTTTTTGATAATCCGTACACCGGTGATATGGAATATGTTGGACAAATAGTTCACAGTAAAGAGCATCAGGCCATATCGTTACAGGCTGCCCTTGAATCCATTGTCTTGCTCAAAAACAAGAATAACAGCCTACCATTGTCAAAATCGTTAAACAAGGTAGCAGTCATAGGACCGAATGCCAATGAGGTGAAGAACCTGATATTCAGATATGGTCCTGCAAATGCCTCCATTCAAAGTGTGTACCAGGGTATAAAAGAGTATTTACCAAATGCAGCTGTAAATTATGCGAAAGGCTGTGACATAATAGATAAATATTTTCCTGAAAGTGAGCTGTATGATGTTCCATTAGATACTGATGAACAGAAGATGATCGATGAAGCTGTCGCCTTGGCTAAAACGTCACAAGTTGCGGTAATAGTACTTGGAGGGAATGAAAAGACAGTCAGGGAAGAATTTTCACGTTCCAACCTGAACCTGATAGGACGTCAGGAAAAACTGTTGAGAGCTGTTTGTGAAACCGGCACACCTGTTGTGCTGGTCATGGTGGATGGCCGTGCTGCCACCATCAACTGGGCAGAGAAATATATTGACGGAATTGTACATGCCTGGTTTCCGGGAGAGTTTACCGGGAATGCGGTGGCACAGGTTCTTTTTGGTGATTATAACCCGGGAGGAAAGCTTTCGGTAACTTTCCCAAAAGCGGTAGGTCAAATCCCGTATGCGTTTCCTTTCAAACCGGGTTCCGATTCCAAAGGAGCTGTACGTGTTGATGGTGCCTTATTCCCCTTTGGCTACGGACTTAGTTATACTACATTTGAATACAGCAACCTGAATATAGAAACTCCTGAAATAGGGGTGAAGGACAATCTGAAAATTAGCTGCACTATAAAAAACACAGGTAAAGTGGCAGGAGATGAAGTTGTTCAGTTATATATCCGGGATGATGTCAGTTCAGTCATTTCTTACGATAAAATGCTGCGTGGATTTGAGCGAATATCCCTGAAACCCGGGGAGGAAAAGACATTTCAATTCTTACTCACTCCACAGGATTTAGGCTTATGGAATAAATCCAATGAATTTGTTGTTGAGCCGGGAACTTTTTCTGTCATGGCGGGAGCTTCTTCACAGGATATCCGTCTTAACGGGACATTTAGCGTCAGGTAACCTGGAATGAAAGACCACTTGCCCTCGAGCTCAAACTAAAATTCAAACTGCCACTTAGACACAAAAACCAAAGGAAACCAAAGTAAAGGAAGTGTAACAAAGTATGGGTACACAAGAAGAAGCATAAAGTCAATGAGAACAATTAATATTTTCCGGTAAGATATGCCTTTGCCTGTTTATCTAAAGGGAATTCAGTCACCCGAAAACTATAAACAATCACTTATCAAACCGGATACTTTAAACTGAAAATATAATGAGAAAAATTCCTGTCATATTGCTTTTGGTTATAACAGCATGTTGTTATTCCACCAATAAAAAGAATATAACGAATTGTTGTCAGTTCGTTGATCCTTTTGTAGGTACGGCTTATACCGGACATACCTTTCCAGGAGCAACTTACCCTTTTGGTTTTATGCAACCCGGTCCACAGACAGGAAACTTTGATTGGGAATACTGTGCCGGATATAATTATAAAGACACGTTGATCTGGGGACTCTCTCAAAACAGACTGAATGGTACGGGGATCCCTGATATGGGAGATATCCTTATGATGCCCTTTGCTAAAGCTCCCGGGATCGATTTTAAAAGTACATACAACAGGGCCACAGAAAAAGCTTCTCCCGGTTATTACCGTGTTGAACTTGTTGATAATTCAGTTGATGTAGAAATTACCTGTACACCACATGTTGCCATGCATCATTACATTTTTAAAGGTGAAAAAGCGGCGGTGTATATAGATTTTCAGAATGGTTCAGTCAGCTCGGAAAAACAATTAAATACCCGTGTTTTTGAAGCGGATATACACTTTGAAGATAACCGGACAATTACCGGGTATCAAAAAGTAGGTGGATGGGTAGAACGGAAATTATTTTATGTCATAAAATTTGATAAACCAGTTGTTTCAAAGAAAACAATTCAGGGGGATAAACGGAACATAGCTCTTAAAAGCATTTTTTATTTTAATCCGGGTGAAAGGAATGAAGTAAATGTGAAGGTGGCGTTTTCGTCTGTAAGTGTGGAAGGAGCTAAAAATAACCTGGAAAAAGAACTTAATCACTGGAACTTTGAGCAGGTTAAGAATGAAGCTAAAAATACCTGGGAACGATATTTATCACGGATAAAAATAGAGGGAAGCATAGACCAGAAAAAGAACTTTTATACTTCTATGTATCATTTGCTTATTCAACCTAATAACATTGCCGATGTGGACGGACAATACAGGGGTGCCAATGATTCAATATCCATTTCGCCTTTTGGAAAATATTATTCCACTTTCTCATTATGGGATACCTTCAGGGCTGCTCATCCATTGTATGATATACTGGTGCCGGAGCATGTAAGCGATATGGTTAATACTATGTTACTACACGCTGAAACAAAGGGATTCTTACCTGTCTGGGCATTGTGGGGAAAGGAAAATTACTGTATGATTGCAAATCATGCCGTACCTGTTGTTGTAGATGCCTGTATGAAAAAGTTCCCAGGTATCGATCAGGAAAAAGCATTTAAGTTTATTAAAAAATCATTGACTGAAAATCATTTTAAATCCGAATGGGATGTTTATGATAAATACGGTTATTTTCCTTTCGATATTATAAAAGAAGAATCTGTTTCCAAAACATTGGAGTGTTGTTATGACGATTATTGTGCTGCTCAATTAGCCAGGAAACTGAATAAAAAAGAGGATTATGAGTTTTTCCTGAAACGATCGGAATCCTATAAGAATCTATTCGATCCACAGACCCGGTTAATGAGGGGAAAGGATTCGAATGGCCAATGGCGGACGCCTTTTGATAAATTTTCCCTTTCCCATGCAGGGACTGCCGGGGGCGACTATACGGAAGGCAATGCCTGGCAGTATACCTGGCATGTTCAACAGGATGTACCTGGATTAGAAGAAATGATAGGTGGGAAGAAGGCTTTTGCCCTAAAACTGGATTCACTCTTTTTTCTGGAATCAAATGCCGCGATAAAAGGCTTTACAGGAGATGTAACAGGCCTGATAGGACAATACGCCCAGGGTAACGAACCCAGTCATCATGTGGTGTATTTTTACAGCATGATTGGTGAAAAATGGCGTACGGAAGAACTAGTGCGTGATATCTTTAATAAATTTTATCAACCCCGTCCCGATGGACTTTGCGGGAATGACGATTGTGGTCAAATGTCGGCATGGTATATTTTTAGCGCGTTGGGTTTTTATCCGGTTAATCCTGTGAGCGGAGAATATGTATTGGGTGCACCTCAAATACCAAAGGCAACTATTAAGCTTCAAAACGGAAAAACATTCAGTGTTGTTGCAACCGGTTTATCCGGACAAAACAAATATGTTCAGTCGGTAAAACTAAATGGTGTGGAACTGACAGGTTCAATTATAACTTACAGGCAAATCATGCAGGGAGGAAAGTTGGTCTTTGAAATGACCGGGACAGCCAAAAGAAAATAAATTCATAATTCATAATTGTCAGAGTACTGAAGTTTAAGCTTTTGAAGATTAATAAATAGATCATTAAATATCTATGATTACTTATCAACTATATTTTTCAATAAATTAAAATTTTGTTTTAATGAAGATTAAAGGAATGCGCTGGGTGATTCTCAGTTTGATAGTATTGGTTACAATAGTCAATATTCTGGATAGAGGTACGCTGAATTATATGTGGCAGGATGGAAAAGATAAAACCACAGGATCCGTTGTACAGCAAGGAATTGCATCGGAGTTACATATTGTAAACGATAAAATGTCGCCCGAAGAAAGGCAGCAAACTTCCAAGGAAACTTTTGCCTGGATCAATATAGCCTTTATGCTGGCTTATGGAGTCAGTCAATTGTTATCGGGAAGCATGTACGACAGGGTTGGTACAAGAAAAGGATTCAGCATCTCAGCACTTGTATGGGGTGGAGCCATTTCTCTTACTTCCCTTGTTACAGGCGTTCGACAACTTGCATTTTTCAGGGTTATGCTGGGTATCGGGGAAGCTGGTCCATGGCCGGGAGCCACGAAATCAAATGCCGAATGGTTTCCTGTTAAAGAAAGAGCCATTGCACAAGGATTTTTTGGTGCAGCTTCGTCTATTGGAAATATCCTTGTCCCTATTATTATCCCGCTACTATTCCTGTCGATGGGATGGCGCGATACATTACTTGTTTTGGGGCTGTTGTGCCTGGTTTGGATACCTTTGTGGTTTATTATCAATAAAGCAACTCCTGAATATCATACCTGGGTTACTCAAAAAGAAAAGGATTATATCCTGAGCGGTCAGGGAAATGTTGAGAAAGCTGAAACGAAAGTTATACCTATTTCCAGGCTGTTGCGTGATAAACGAAGCTATTCGGTTATCCTGAGCCGATTTTTCCTCGATCCTATCTGGTGGATGTTTATGACCTGGCTCCCGATTTATTTGCAGGAAGTGTACAAGCTCGATCTTCAGGCTGTGGCGGCTGTGGCATGGATTCCTTTTGTTGGAGCAGCTGTAGGTAGCCTGTCGGGTGGCTGGTGGGCCGGTAAGTTGATTGCTAAAGGACATTCAGCCATTAAGGCCAGGAAGATAACGATAGCCATCGGATGTGCGCTCATTGTCCCCGGAATGATTGGGGCAGCATTTGCCCCAACAGGTTTATCTGCTTCTCTTATGCTAATGTTTATCCTGGGAGGATTTCAATTTGCCATTACCAATATCCAGACTCTTCCCAGTGATTTCCATTCAGGAAAGACAGTCGGTTCATTAGCCGGACTCGGTGGAGCAGCAGCTGTACTTGGCATTATTATATCTACATATTTAGTACCTGTACTGACCAAAGGAGGAAGCTGGATACCCTTTTTTGCCATGGGATTTTTATTGATTCCATTGTCGGTTCTCTCTGTATTTATTTTTAGTCCAAAAGATGCAGCAATCAGTTCAACCCATGAATAAAAACGATTTATTAAAATTAGCCCTTGTGCCATTGAAACAACTGCCAAACAGGGTTTGGAGAACTTACAGCGGTGGTGCGTTGATTGACAGGTGGAAAATGTCACCCACTGAAACAGACGGAAATATCCCGGAAGAATGGATCATGTCTGCTATTCCTGCACGTGGCAAGGACAGGCCTGCAGAAGAGGGAATTTCGATGCTTAAAACTCCAACGGAACTGGTTTCATTGAATGAATTAATTGATGCTGATCCGGAACTTTTTCTGGGTGAAAAGGTGTCAACTAAATTTGGTACAACCGGTGTTTTGATAAAGATGCTTGACTCCAGAGAACGCCTCACAATTCAGGTTCACCCCGACAAGGAATATGCCCACAGGATGTTCAATTCAGCCTTTGGAAAAACTGAATCCTGGTATATACTGGGAGGTCGTGAAATAAATGGAGAAAAAAGCTCCATTTACCTTGGATTTAAAGATGGGGTCACACCTGAAATCTGGGGCGGACTTTTTAAAAACCAAGACATAAAAGGCATGTTGAATTGCCTTCACCGGTTTGACGTGCAACCGGGTGATGCGTTTATTATTTACGGAGGAGTACCTCATGCCATTGGTAGTGGCTGTTTTCTAATGGAAGTGCAGGAACCGACCGATTACACCATGCGTGTGGAGAAAGTCACTCCTGGCGGGCTTACTATAGGTGATGAACTGATTCATCAGGGAGTGGGCATTGAGAATATGCTTAAATGTTTCCACTACGATTGTTGCTCCTTTGAAGAAGCCGCTAAACAATGGAAAATAATTCCGGAAATGATTGATTCTTCAGAGCATTATACGTTAAAAACCATATTTAATGAATCGCATACTGACTGCTTCGGTTTAAACGAACTCGAACTAGATGGTAAGTTTGTAATGAACGGCAACGGCTCTTTCTTTGTTGCAGTGATTTATTCCGGCGAAGGAACAGTAACCTGTGGGGGCAATAACTATCCGTTTTCACAGGGTGATGAAATCTTCTTTTCAGCAGCTATCAAGTCAATTGTTTGGAAAACAACAACACCATCCAATATCTTATTGTGCTATCCTCCAAGATAATGTTTGAACTAAAAAAAATACTTTCTAATATCAATCATAATGAATAAGTTTCTAATTTCAATTCTGTTTTCATCTGCAGTTATTTTAAATTCATTGGGCCAGAGTCAGGTAAAGCCTGATCTTACAAAGCAGAAAACGCTTTACCTGGTTGCAAATGCTCATCTTGATACCCAATGGAACTGGACGGTGCAGACCACCATTAATAATTTTGTATATAATACCCTGAAAGATAATTTCTCCCGGATAGAGAAATATCCCGATTATGTATTCAATTTTGAGGGTTCCATTAAATATATGTGGATGAAAGAGTATTATCCGGCCGAATATGAGAAGCTAAAGGAGTATATTGCCAAAGGGCGTTGGAAAATAGCCGGTAGCTCACTTGAAGCATCTGATGTGAATATTCCTTCTTCGGAATCCCAATTCAGAAGTTTTCTCCTTGGAGAAGATTACTACAAATCGGAATTTAATAAGAAAAGTAATGATGTGTTTTTACCCGATTGTTTTGGCTTTGGATATACATTACCCACCATTGCGGTTCATTGCGGTTTAAAAGGCTTTTCTACCCAAAAACTTACATGGGGTTCAGCGTATGGTATTCCATTTGATTTGGGGGTATGGCAAGGTGTGGATGGCTCCCGGATTTTTGCAGCATTTAATGCAGGGGATTATACATTCGGTTTCAACTCAGGAATTACGACTGATAGTGTCCAGTTGGATAAGATCAACCAAATGGGTAAAAAGACAGGACTTTATGTCGGGTATCGTTATTATGGTGTTGGCGACAGGGGTGGTGCACCCGATGAAAAATCAGTGAGTAGTATTGCCACAACGATTCGTGACTCCTCGAATATAAAAGTTATTATGGCATCTTCCGATTTGCTGGCAAGTCAGCTTACTGAAGAACAATTGGAAAAAATGCCGGTATATAATGGGGAATTACCTTTAACCACTCATGGCACGGGCTGTTATACCTCCCAGGCTTTTATGAAGTTTATCAACCGCAAAAACGAGTTGCTGGCTGATGCAGCCGAACGCACTTCTGTTGCTGCCGATTGGCTTCAGGGGGCACAGTATCCGCAGACAAAGCTGAATGAAGCATGGATGCGGTTTCTATGGCATCAGTTTCACGACGATATCACCGGCACCAGTATTCCTGAAGCTTATCATTTTTCATGGAATGATGAGTTGATCAGTCATCAACAGTTTACATCAGTTTTTGAACATAACGCAGGGACTGTCATTCAGGCTATGGATACACGTACCAAGGGTATACCTGTTGTGGTGAACAATTCTTTATCAATATCCAGAAGAGAACCTGTGGAGGCAACTGTAACACTTATCAAAGGAGCAACTTCAATACGGGTTTTTAATAAAGCAGGGAAAGAAGTCCTTTCTCAGCTTACCAAAAAAGAAAGAGATAAGTATACTGTTATATTTTTGGCAACTATTCCTGCTAATGGATTTGAGGTCTACACCATGGAACCCTCCAATGAGCCCTGTAAACTGCAAAGTGAGCTTAGTATAAACAAGAAGACTCTCGAAAACCGGAAGTATAAAGTAACTGTAGACGGGAACGGTGACATTGCAAGTATTTATGATAAGTTGGAGAAGAAGGAACTGTTAAGTTCTCCGGCCCGATTAGAAATGTTGAATGATGAAACACCACAGAAACCAGCCTGGCGTATTTATTACAATGCAATTACTGCAAAGCCCAGAACCTATGTGGGGAATGTTAAGTCGGTTGAAATCGTGGAAGCAGGGCCGGTACGTGTTTCCCTGAAGATTACACGTGAAACGGATGGTTCTGTTTTCACCCAACTAATCCGATTGTCAGCGGGTGATGCTGAGCAACGCGTCGATCTGGTAAATGATGTTGACTGGAATAGTCGCAACACCCTGTTGAAAGCTTCTTTCCCATTCATGGTTTCAGATAGCATTGCCACATACGACCTGGCAATAGGAACTATAAAACGAAGAAACAATACATCGAAACTTTATGAAGTCTCAGCTCATCAGTGGGCGGATATAACCGATAAAAATGGAAGCTATGGCGTTAGCATACTGAATGACAGTAAATACGGCTGGGATAAACCTGCGGATAACACCTTGCGTTTGACACTCCTGCATAGCCCTATGACCAAAGGGTTGTCATATTACCAGACATACCAGGATTTAGGGAAACATCATTTTACCTATTCATTTTCAGGTCACAACGGCTCCTGGAAAAATAGTTCAGCTCTTTGGCAGCCGGCCTGTTTAAATCAGCCGCTTGTTGCTTTTCAAACCAATGCACACAACGGTGATCTTGGGAAATCATTCTCCATGGCATCGGTCAACACGAATCAGGTTGCCATAAAAGCCCTGAAGAAAGCTGAAAGTGGAAATGCCATTGTGATACGCCTTCAGGAAATGACAGGCGAAAAAGCAGATAATGTCTCTGTAAGCTTTGCTTCTTCCATTATTTCGGCAAAAGAACTCAACGGTATTGAAGAAGAAATAGGGAATGCAACTGTAAAAAACGGAAAACTTCAACTGGATATGAAATCCTATCAACCACGCACTTTTGCCGTAATACTTGCAAAAGCTAACGTGATGGGTGATAAAATACAGAACCAACCCATAGAATTAAAATACAATGCCAAAGTAACTACATCTGACCACGACAGGAGTATTGGTGATTTTGATAATTTGGGGCATTCAATTCCTGCTGAATTATTACCGGCCGAAATTAATTCCGAAGGCGTAGTCTTTAAATTAAAAAAGGAAAACAATGATGGGAAAATTGAAAAAATAAGAAGGACAGAAAACAGTGCTCTTATTCCAAGGGGTGACACCATTCAACTTCCGACAGGTAATTTTAACCGGATATATATACTGGCTGCTGCAACAGAAGATACCAACGGAACTTTCATTGTGGACGGAAAAGATGCAACCCTTGGAATTCAATATTATTCAGGCTTTATCGGACAATGGAACACGTTGACTTTTGACAGGCCTATGAATGAAGAATTGCCAATGAACGAAGTGAACCTCGTAAAACAAGCCCCGGCATATCTGAAACAGGATAATATCGCCTGGGTCGGAACACACAGGCATAGCATTGTGGGCGTAAACGAAGCCTATAAATTTTGTTACCTGTATAAATATGCTATTGATATACAGCACAGTGCAAAAATATTAGTACTTCCCAACAATGATAAAATACGAATAATGGCCATTACTGTTTCGAATGATCCAACAAAAGGTACTATGTTGGTTTCTCCGGTTGAAATAAAATTATAGAAATTAATGCCTTACAGCTAAAATTGATAAATAAGGCAGAAACTTCTAACTTACAGGGTTGCATCAGTTAAGAAAGTTTGGGAGACTGTCATGTAGACGATTATATCCATTCACTTATTCCATAGTCACTTTTAATTAAAATGTTTTCGAATGAAAATGATGAAGAATCTTGCAGGTATTTACTTATTTGTTTCAGCAATATTTTGTTTTCCTTCTGTTGTTTCTGCACAAAAAAGCATGTATTCCGAACCAATACAAAAGGATGTATGGATAGGTATGGACATGGGAGCTGGTGGATATTTGAACGACTGTCAGGCAGGGCCATCCGGAATTATCCTGTGTAATTCCGATCTCAGTGGAACTTATATTTCAAGGAATAAAGGAAAGAGCTGGGACAATATAGGTTTTGTGCAAGGTTTAAAAGAAACACATGCCTGTGGAATGGGTTTCGACCCGGTGGATAGCAACGTACTTTTCATTGGTACGGAGGGTGGCATTTACCGAAGTTCTGATGGCGGGATTCATGTTGATAAAGTTTTAAATGGAATTTTCTGTACAGACATAGTGATATCCAAAAGCAATCACATGATCGGTTATGCCGGAGGTAACTCAAAGTATAACAAGGCGGATGGTATTGTTTATAAGACTACAGATAACGGAAAAACATGGACGAAAATAAGTACGGATCTTCCTGAATCTAAAATAGTTATTCAGGAGATAATTGTTGATCCGACCAATCCGGACAACCTTTATGCGCATTCTTATGACGGACGTTTTGCAAAAGCAACAAAAGCACTATACAAAAGTAGTAACGGGGGGGTGAACTGGATTGAAGTTGCACCGGAAGTTCTGAGAAATGATATATTTGATATTGCTATTGACCCTACCAACTTTAAACGAATGTATGCCATCGGGCCAACTATCGGGATTTCGAAAAGCAATGATGCCGGAAATACCTGGGTTACTAAAATGAATAATGTCATGGGATCACTTCATATTAAAGGTGACAAGCCAAACATAGTAAGAGTTTTATGTGGTATGAAATGCATGGAAAGTTCTGATTATGGTGAAACGTGGGTTCTGAAGACTGACTGGCCGAGTGCTTATTTCCTGCCCGGTCATCAATGGGGTGGGGCTGAGAGTGCCAGAAAATGTGATGATATGTCGAATTCAGATACCTATTTCTGGCGAAATTCCTGTTGGGTATGGGCTTCTGTGGATGGAGCGAAGTCTATCCATCCACTTTGGACAAGAGAGCCAATAATTGGATCCGGTTGGTGGATAACGACAGGAATGGAAAATTCAAATCCATGGACGCTGGAAATAAGCAATGCAGATCCTAATGTGATATATGAGGGTTATTGGGATATGGGCATGTGGAGAAGTCTTGATCATGGTCAAACGTGGCAATCCTGTAATAATACGGATCTTACCCAGGCATGGAACTCAAAAGTTGACGGTATATCCAAGCAAGGATGCGGTGGAAATACACGCACAATATGTGCTGATCCATCCCGGCCTAATGTAGTGTGGGCAACCATTGGTGGCGATCAGAGAGAAACCGAAAATGTTTGCAGGAGTACTAATTTTGGGAAATTTGACAGCTGGGAAAAAACAACCGGATTGCCTATGACTTCTAATATTTTTGGTTTGTCGGTCGATTATAACAGTCCATCAACTGACAGGACATTGTTTGTTACAGCCGATGGAGATATTTATAAAAGTGTGGATGACGGTATGAACTGGTCCGCAATTTCAACTGGAATGAGCTGTCAGTTTACTTTAGTAGACCGGTTCGACCCTAAATATATATATGCCGGAGGACGAAGCGGATTTTACAGATCGACGGATGGTGGATTAAGCTGGACAAAAGTTGGTTTGCCGGAAATGATAACAATAAATAATATCAAACCGGATCCTTCACATCAGGGTTGGGTATATGTAGTCTGTTTTGGTTCCAATAAAGGCTTGTATTTGAGTAAGGATAGAGGAACTACCTGGCAGAAGGTGCTGAATGATGATTTTTTAAGGGGAGTTGCTGTTGATCCGAAAAATCCAATGAATATATATGCAGCATCTTCAAGTGCACGTGATTCCGGAGGATACAATCCAAATTCACATGGGCTTCTTTTCACCAGAGATGGTGGTAAATCCTGGAAACAGGCAAACGAAGGTTTATCATGGCCTTTTGCCTGGTGCGTTGAAGTAGATCCCAGCGATCCTTCTTTTGTTTTTGGGGGGTTTAATGGTCAGAACTTTAAAAAACGCCAATTCAGTGATGTTCAGAACGGTACTAAATCTATTTTTGCTAAATAACATGTCTCGATGTCCAAAGGCTGTCTCAGGCAATTTTTCATACTGCCTGAATGACTTGGACTGGGATTTGGAAATGGTAAATTCTCAATGAATCTGTTCAACCTAATTATAGACTGTCTTGCTATGTACACTCGGCAGATCCGGGTAATGTTCATTTAATCAGTCTTCTACCTGAGGAGCTTATAAAAAGGGATGAGAATCCAATGCCATCTTTACAAAATAGCTATATTTCTTTAGTTTCTGAGGCGATGTTGAACAATCGAAATCCATTCTAAAATTGATTGTTCATCCATGCATAAATACTTGCGTACTGTTTAACGATCTAAGTCAAATTCAACTGAAATCTGACTCTTATTAAGTCCTTTTAAATTTAATTATTTAACTTTTACCACATCAATGCTTTTTTAAAGTGTTGTGTAAGAGTCCTCATTATTCTATGTATTGGATTACACAAAGATGAAGACTCTTTTTTATTTTTTGCACTTACTGGTGATTTCTAATTGCGAAAATTTGAGGAAACAAAATTACTAATTACAGCAGGAAATGGATTCATCAAACCATTAATTCATCTTTACCTTCATACTGTCATTTTTCCACTGTTTCGAGGGGGTTGCCTGGGGGTTGCCTGGGGGTTGCCTGGGGGTTTCGAGGGGGTTAGGAGGGGTGTACCTCTCCGAACCCCCTCGAAACACTCAATAAAGGCTCTCCGTTTCCGCTTTTTGCTTTATACAGATGGTGGGTAAATTCCGTTAGATTGGAATTAAGAAGAAAAAATACAATGAAAACAAGATCAAAAACATATCTGTTCTTCTGCTGCAATTAATTTTGTTATTCTGTTTCATTCATTCTGAAATTTACTCATTACGGTTTATCCCGATGAAGCGTTTAGGAGTAGAGATAAAATAAAAACTTTTGAAATTAATGATATTAAATTATTCCGTTTGTGTAATTTGTAATTATTAAACTTGAAATTTATATTTTGGTACACAAATTGAAATAAAAAAAATCTAAAAGGCAGGATTGCAATTTTGAAAAAAAAGAATACTTCATCTTGATATGACGGTTTAAATTTCTTTTGTGGACTGTGTTTTTTTAAAAGATGTATTCGAAAGAGAGAAAATTACAAAACAGAAAAGCAATAAAAACGGAAAGAAGTAAAAATTATGGGATTTAATTAAGTTAAAATGAAATAATGTGTCCTAAAGACAGCTTTAAAATCGGAATTATCACAAAAAATAGCATTTAAATAATTATATTTCATTTTTATTGTCGTATTTCTTACAATTTATATACTAATGTTATAATTCATGCGTTTATTAATAAACAGTTAAAAATCAAAAGTTCAAACGAGTTTTGGTATGCTTAAGTTGCAAAATTGTTCATTTGAAATCTAAAAAAAAACGGATATGAAATTTCCGGGGGTTGAAAAAGTAACAAAAAATGGTTTTTACAGTTTGTAATTGGTATTTTTTGACCAAAAAACAGATAATAATGTTATATTTTTGTAGTATTTATTCTAAAATCAAACAATTATTTATCATTTCAGGTTTGTAATCAGGCAGTTAGAAAAAACATGAAATTAAATATTGTAAAAACCATCAACTTTAATGATTTTGTTATTATTTTTGTGCTCGTTAATTAAAGACAGTACTTTTTAAAATGTAAATATTTTTTGAATCAGTAACTAAAAACAATATCATAAACAAATCTCTTAAAAATAATTACAAAAAATAATATTAATAAAAATCGTTATGGCAAAGAATCAAAAACAATCAAAAGGTAAATCATTTACAGGTATTAAGTCTGCAGGACTAGTAATGGCAGCTTGCTTTATTATTGCAGTTCTTATTTTCAAATTTATTTTCGGTGATCCATCCCATTTTGAAGGTGGTAACCCGGCTAATCACCCAATCGCTGGTGACTTGTTAGGTACAATCTATAAAGGTGGTGTTATCGTACCAATTATCCAGACATTGTTATTAACTGTTTTGGCATTGAGTGTTGAACGATTCTTCGCTATTAAATCAGCACAAGGTAAAGGTAAATTGGTGAAATTTGTAGAAGAAATCAAAGCTAATTTATCAAAAGGTGATTTGGCTGCTGCAAAAGCAATTTGTGACAAACAACAAGGTTCAGTAGCAAACGTAGTAACTTCAGCTTTGACAAAATATTCTGAAGTAGAAGAAGACAAATCATTATCGAAAGAACAACAGATTCTTTCTATCCAAAAAGAAGTTGAAGAAGCAACAGCATTGGAATTACCTATGTTAAGCCAGAATCTTCCAATCATAGCAACTATTACCACATTGGGTACGTTGATGGGATTGTTGGGAACTGTAATCGGTATGATCCGTTCGTTTGCTGCGTTAGCCGGTGCAGGTGGTACTGACTCTATTGCACTTTCTGCAGGTATCTCTGAAGCTCTTATCAATACAGCGTTTGGTATTGCAACAGGTGCATTGGCTGTAATTTCTTATAACTATTTTACAAGTAAAATTGACTCTATTACTTATTGTATTGATGAAGTAGGTTTCTCTATCGTACAAACATTTGCTGCTTCTCATAAATAAGCAGCATTTCACAAGTAAGTACTAGTAATCAATTTAAAATAAAGCGAAATTATGTCTAAAGTAAAAGTAGCAAGGAAAAGTACTCGTATCGATATGACCGCGATGAGCGATGTTACTGTACTGTTGTTGACTTTCTTCATGTTAACGTCTACGTTCGTGAAAAAAGAACCAGTACAGGTAACCACTCCCGCGTCGGTATCCGAAATCAAAATACCCGAAACCAATATCCTATCGATATTGATAGATCCGAAAGGCAAGGTGTTTATGAGCATGGATAAACAAAGCGATTTGATGAATTCCTTGGATAGTGTGGGCAACCATTACGGAATAACATTTACGGAACAGGAAAAGAATAAGTTCAAATTGGCATCCACATTTGGAATTCCAATTAAGAGCATGAAAGCTTATCTGGCCTTAAAAGCAGAAGAACAGGACAAAGTGCTGGCTAATTATGGAATTCCGACGGACAGTATCAATAATGAGTTTAAGGTTTGGATTCAGAAAGCGAAAAAGATCAATCCTGATTTAAGGATTGCTATTAAAGCAGACCAGAATACGCCTTATAAGGTAATTAAAGATGTGATGAGTTCTCTCCAGGATTTGAGAGAAAACAGATACAACCTTATTACGGCACTGAAGAATGAAACTGCTAAATAATTAACAACTAAAATTATGTCTGAAATACAAACGAACGACGGCGGCGGAAAAAAGAAAAAAGGCGGCAGCAAACAAAAGAAGATCAGCGTATTTGTTGATTTTACTCCGATGGTGGATATGAACATGTTGCTGATTACGTTCTTTATGTTGTGTACCTCGTTGAGTAAACCTCAAACGATGGAGATCAATATGCCAAGTAACGATAAGAACATCACGAATGAAGACCGGGATGCTGTAAAAGCCTCACAGGCTATTACCCTCGTACTTGCAGGTGGTGATTCTATCTTCTATTACACCGGACAACCTGATTATAAAGATTTCAATTCATTGAAATTAAGTTCATATAAAGCGGATGGGATTCGTGCATTTCTTTTAAAACGAAATACAGATGCTGTGAATAAAATTAATGATTTGAAACAGAAAAAGTTGCAGCTGAAAATTAGTCAGGCTCAATTCACAAAACAGGTTTCCGAGATAAAGGGGGGCAAAGGCACACCGGTAGTAATTATAAAAGCGGCTGATAAGGCAACCTATAAGAATCTGATCGATGCACTTGACGAGATGCAAATTTGCAATATCGGTAAGTACGTCATTGATAAGATGTCACCTGCCGAAGCATATTTGATGAAAAATTACCGGATGAAAGGTCAACTTTCACAAGCAAGTGCTAAATAGTTAAACGCCTAAAAAAGTAAATAAGATGGCTAAAATAGATTTAACGTCCTTTGAATGGCGGGAACTTGTTTTCCAAGGGAAAAATAAGGAATATGGCGCATATAAATTGCGCAGTGACTCGGACAGACGGCACAATATAGCAATGATTATCATTGCCGTTGTAGCTGTTGTAGGCTTCAGTCTTCCTAAATTGATAGAAATGGCAACACCAAAACAGAAACTTGTCAATGTGGAAGTAATGAAAATGTCTACATTGGATAAAGCTGAGGTGAAGAATGAACCAAAGAAAGTGAAACCGGTTGAACCACCTCCTGCCTTGAAGAGTTCTATCAAATTTACAGCTCCTGTCATTAAAAAAGATGAAGATGTAAAAGAAGAATACAAAAGTCAGGAAGTCCTTACCAACACGAAAGTGGCTATTTCCATTGCGGACGTAAAAGGAAACAATGAAAAAGGCGTGGATATTGCTGATGTAAAAGTAGCAGTAACTCAAATTGAAGAGGATCATGTTTATCAGGTTATTGAACAAATGCCTCAATATCCGGGTGGTGAATCCGAATTGATGTCGTATATTGCCAAAAACCTGAAATATCCTGTAATTGCTCAGGAAAACGGAATACAAGGAAAAGTAATACTTCGCTTTGTGGTTTCAAAATCAGGAGTAGTGGATAAGATTGAAGTTGTTCGTTCACTGGACCCTGCTTGTGATAAAGAAGCAGTACGTGTAGTAAAAACGTTGCAACGTTGGATTCCCGGAAAACAAAATGGTGTGAATGTTTCGGTATACTATACTTTGCCGATTGCATTTAAATTAGAATAGTTGACATATGGCCAATTTAAAAATAACCTGTTTCTTTTTTCTATTGATCTTAGTCTCTTGTCAGAATAAGGTGAAGGATAAATTTACTGATACGTATGCATCCGGTGTAATAAAAATTGCGGTGGATGAAAATTTTCAGCCTATTGTCCAGGAAGAAATTGATGTTTTTGAGGCCATGAATCCTAAAGCTGGTATAATACCCCAATATACCAATGAGGTAGAAGCCATGAATTTATTATTGAAAGACAGTGTACGGGTAGTAATTGCTACCCGTCCGCTCTCTGACAATGAAATGAAATATTTCAAGAGTAAAACATTTTACCCGCATTCCTATAAATTTGCTACTGATGGAATAGCACTGATTGTCAATAATCACAATTCAGATTCTATAATAACAGTGGGGCAAATCAGAAAAATATTAACGGGACAAGTAACTAACTGGAATGAAATTTATCCCAAGTCGAAGCTTGGAAAATTTCAGGTGGTATTTGATAATAAGAATTCTAGTACCGTTCGTTACGCGATTGATTCTATATGTAACGGGAAACCATTATCAAAAAATTTATTTGCCCAGAATTCGAATACCGAAGTAATAAAATTTGTTTCAAAAACACCCAATTCGATTGGAATAATCGGTGTGAACTGGTTAGGAAACGAAAAAGATACTACCAACCTATCCTTTAAACCTGAAATCAGGGTCATGGCTGTAACCGGTGATGCTACAGCAACTGTTGCAAACAGCTATAAACCTTTTCAGGCCTATTTATTTTACGGGTACTACCCATTGACCCGAAATATATATGTTATTGTCAATGACCCGAGAGGCTCCCTGCCTTCAGGTCTTACATCATTTTTAACGTCAGAAAGAGGCCAACGCATTATATTAAAATCAGGATTGGTTCCGGCGACACAACCTGTACGAATTGTACATGTAAAAGAGTAAAATAATTATTCACTAATAACACCAAGCTACATGAAACGTAACTTTTTATTTCTTATTTTGACTGTGTTTTTTGTTAATCTTTCAGTTGTAGAAGCAAAAGAAGCAAAAGATGCACAGGGTATTGCATATTATAAAGCTGGTTTTCCCCAGGTTGCAAAACCATTATTGCTTAAAGAATTTGATACAGATTCCTTAACGCGATCTGAAACTTGCTTTTATCTTGGAAATATTTATTTCGGAGAGAACAAAGCCGATTCAGCTGCAATATTCTATAAAAAAGGATTGACAAGTAAAGAAGTAAGTGTTTTGAATACCATTGGCCTGGCTATGTTGAAAATCAAAACGGATCAAAAAACAGCCGATCAGGAAATACAGAATGTTACGAACCTGAAAACGAGCAGAAAGAATCCGGATTATTTTATTGCTGCTGCAAATGCCTATTTAGTGAACGGGTTGATTGACCAGGCTGCTATTTACCTTGAAAAGGCAAAAAACCTCAAACCAAAATATGCGCTGGTGGCCGTATTAGCGGGTGATATTGAGTTAGCAAAGAAAAATGTGGGAAATGCCTGCAGCAACTATGAATTAGCCATTCTGTATGATGAAAATTGTAAAGAAGCGTATGTGAAATATGCACGTGCTTATAGAAATGTAAATACAGCCTTAGCCATTGAAAAGTTAAACCAACTAAAACTAAAAGAACCAAGTTTCTTGTTGGTGGATAAAGAACTGGCTGATATTTACTACATGAACAATGAGTTTGATAAAGCAGCAGAATTATATGGTAGTTATTTAAAGTCAGGAAATACAAGCAGTGAGGACTTAGTGAAATATGCCATGACTTTGTTCTTTAATCATGAATTTGCCAAATCACTTGAAATTGCTAATAGCGGACATGAAAAATCGCCCCGTAACCCTGCATTTAATCGCCTGGCCATGTATAACAATACCGATTTGAAAAAATTTGATGATGCCATCAAATCGGCTGACCTTCTTTTCAACCAGTCGGATAAACCTGATTACAATTATTTGGATTACCGTTACTACGGTCAGGCTTTGCGTGAAACCAAGAAATATGATTTAGCTATTATTGAATATAAGAAAGCTATTGATATGGATTCTTCAAAAGTTGAATTGTGGAAGGATATTTCGGATATGTACAACGATAACAGCGACTATAAAAATGCCATTGCAAATTATCTTACCTACGAGAATTTATTGCCTCAGGATAAAAGAGATGTTGAAATAACCTATCAACTTGGGAGGTTATATTACAGCCTTGGAAATAGTGATAAAGATAGTGCAAATGTAAAGAAAAGTGCCCTGTTGAAAGCTGACAGTGTATTTACAAAGGTTGTTACAATGGATCCAACCAATTACAGAGGATATATCTGGAGGGCACGTACTAATTTTGCACTTGACCCAGAAACGCTTCAGGGACTTGCAAAACCTTACTACGAACAAACTATTCCAATCGTAGAAGCTAAAGCTGATCCAAAGTATAATCCGGTGATCCTGGAATGTTGCAGGTATTTAGGATATTACTTTTATTTAAAAAAGGATTTCACTGAATCGAAACTGTATTGGAATAAAATCTTAGTAATCGACCCTGCGAACGATATGGCTTTAAAAGCTATCGATGGCATAGATAAATCATTAAAAGGAAAAAAATAAGCTGACTGTGTTGGTTTATAAAAAAAAAGAAGTAGAAGAAATTCTACTTCTTTTTTTTATAAACTGTTTTGAAAATGAAAAGACTAAAAATCCAATTTGTTAAGACATTCAGAACCCTAAAGAAGTTTATTTTTGAATAAAGCAAATATATTTTTGATTATTTAGTGTGCATAATCTATTATTATTAGTAATTTTGTCAGGTTGTTTATGCCATTATTACAGTCTTCATTTTAGTTTAAATTATGCAACAATCAGAGATACAGTCAGTAAAGCAAAGATTTGGAATAATAGGAACTTCCGAACTCCTGAACAGGGCAATAGATATTGCCGTACAGGTAGCTCCGACCGACCTATCGGTATTGATAACCGGGGAAAGCGGTGTAGGGAAAGAGAATTTTCCACAGATAATACACTATTACAGCCATCGTAAGCATGGACCCTATATTGCCGTAAATTGCGGAGCTATACCGGAGGGTACCATTGATTCCGAACTGTTTGGACATGAAAAAGGTTCATTTACCGGAGCAACGGCCGACAGGAAAGGTTATTTTGAAGTGGCTGATGGAGGTACCATTTTCCTTGATGAAGTGGGCGAACTCCCACTCTCCACTCAGGTGAGGTTGTTACGGGTACTTGAAGCAGGTGAATTTATCAAAGTAGGTTCTTCTAAGACGCAAAAGACGAATGTCAGGGTTGTGGCAGCTTCAAATCTGAATATGATCCAGGCGACACGGGAAGGACGATTTCGGGAGGATTTATTTTACAGGTTGAATACGGTTCCAATTGCGATACCGGCATTGAGAGAACGAAAAGAAGACATTGTATTGTTGTTTCGTAAATTTGCCTCCGATTTTGCCGAGAAGTACCGGATGCCTGCCATTAAACTGACTGAAGATGCAAAAGTAATATTGACAAACTATTACTGGAATGGAAATGTACGTCAGTTGAAAAATATAACAGAACAAATTTCAGTTATTGAGCAACAACGGGAAATAACAGCCCAGATACTAAGGACCTATTTGCCCAAGGACGACATAGAAAGATTGCCGGCAATATTTTCGAAGACCGGGAACGATCCAAAGACTTTTAATAGTGAAAGGGAAATTCTGTATCAGGTTCTTTTTGATATGAAGAAGGATATGAACGATTTAAAGAAACTGGTTCATGATATAATGAATAATCATCAAACGGATAATCAATCTTCCGAATCGCATTTTCCTTCAACTATTTTAAGTCATAAAGAATCATTTATTACAACTCCGGGTTCAGGGGCTGAATATAAGGCTGATAAATCTTCGAGAGAATCCAAAAAATATACCGGCAATGACGAATATGACGAATCCTATCAGGATGCAGAAGTATACAATGAAACGGACAATCAAAAGCCTTTGACCCTGGAGGATATGGAACGTCAAATGATTAAAAAAACCCTTGAAAAACACAGGGGTAAACGTAAGTCTGCAGCCGATGAACTTCAAATATCAGAGCGTACGTTGTATCGGAAAATAAAAGAATACGGAATTGAATAACATTGAACTATGGCAACAATAAAGAACATTTCTACTTTTAAACTGAAGATTTTAGCTGCTTCAGTTATTTCACTTTTTCTGGTGTCTTGCTCAATATCGTACAAATTTAACGGATCTTCGATCGATTATACAAAAACAAGAACAATTTCTATCTCGGATTTTCCTAATACTGCTGAACTGGTGTTTCAACCATTATCTCAGGAATTTTCGGAAGCGTTGCGTGATTCGTATACAAAGCAAACCCGTTTGCAATTATTAAAACGCGGTGGAGATTTGCATCTTGAAGGGGAAATAGTAGGATATCAGTTAACGCCACTTGCCATTAGTGCCGATTCGTATGCTTCACAAACAAAACTAACGTTGACCATAAAAGTCCGTTTTACAAATAATAAAAACCCGGAAGAAGACTTCGAGAAAAGTTATTCTACTTTCCAGACTTTTGATAGTAGTTTAATATTGACAAGTGTACAGGATGCCTTAATGAAACAAATGATTACGGATATTGTGGATAATATTTACAATGATACCGTAGCCAAATGGTAAAATTGCCAGGCATACAGTTATATTATCTTCAGAATATATAAACAAGTTTATCCATATTCATATCCATGACCCACGATGATTTTATTGCGATTGTAAAGCGGCCGGAGACAGTTAAAGCTGAATATGATGCAGATTTAAAGGAGCTGACTGACCGGTATCCATATTATGTTCCGGCCCGGCTATTGCTTGTGAAAGCATTACAACAATCACACAGCATTCATTATGCGGCAAACCTGAGGACTGCTTCCATTTATTGTTCAAACAGAAGATGGTTATATTATTATTTATTTCCGGATAAGTTGCTTTCAACAGAGCCGTATCAACGAAACAGGGCAGGGAAATCATCCGGTGATTATTTTGATATGATAAATACCATAGAGCAGGAGGGGGGAGATACAAATCAATCGTTGAAAAACCTGGCTGAGAGATTGAAATCAGCGCGAGCCATGGTACTGACGCCCACTGTTCAACCGACTAAAAAGCCAATTGAAAGTACCAATATAGAAGTTCAAACAATTGAAGCCTCTAAAGTAACAGTACAACTAAATTCAGAAGACCTGCAATTTTCAACAGATAAAGAAATTTCCGAAACTAACGCAAAAAAACTAATCAAAGAACATAAATTCAAGGATGCAATTGAAATATTGACAGCTTTAAATTTGAATAATCCAAAAAAAAGTGTTTACTTTGCAGACCAAATCCGATTTTTGGAAAAAGTTATCGCAAACTCAAAAAAATAAAATCTTATTATGTACGTTCTACTTACAATTTTAATTGTTATTGCTTCAATTTTGCTTACATTGCTGGTATTGGTTCAAAACTCCAAAGGTGGTGGGTTAGCAGCCGGGTTCTCGTCCACAAATCAAATTATGGGTGTTCGTAAAACAACTGATTTCCTCGAAAAGGCAACCTGGGGTCTTGTTATATTTGTTGTTGTTCTTTCAATTGCAGCTGTTGGAGTTCACAAACATCAACCTGCTGCTGCATCTTCTTCAGAATCGGAAATAAAAGATCAATATAAACATGCTAAGCAAGCAGAGCCAGGCGTTGTAGCACCGAATTTCGGAGAAAACCCTGAAGCTGCAAAAGCACCGGCACAACAAGCTGCACCAGCACAACAACCTGCACCTGTAAAAAAATAATTGATATTAAAATAGATTTAAAAGCGTATCAACTAAGTTTGATACGCTTTCTTTGTATTTTCTATTTTTATTGTTCATTTGAATTAATCCAGCAATGAATTTTATTGACATCATCGACTACCTGGGTACCTTTGCGTTTGCTATAAGCGGCATAAGGCTGGCATCATCTAAAAAATTTGACTGGTTTGGGGCATATGTAGTAGGTTTAGTAACTGCCATTGGTGGAGGAACCATTCGCGATGTTCTGTTGAATGTGACTCCTTTCTGGATGTTGCAACCTTCGTACTTAATCGTAACAGGTTTAGCCTTAGTATGTGTGATTTTATTTGGCAAGTATTTGATTCGGCTAAACAATACCTTTTTTATTTTCGATGCCATTGGTTTAGGTTTATTCGTGGTGGTGGGTATTGAAAAAAGCATAGCTGCCCATTTCCCATTCTGGGTAGTTATCCTGATGGGGATGATCACCGGATCGGCCGGTGGGATAATCCGTGACATTTTAATTAATGAAGTTCCGCTTATCTTCAGAAAGGATATTTATGCCCTGGCTTGTGTAATGGGTGGAATTGTGTATCTGATATGCTTAAAGTTTGGAGTTATACCTGTAATTACTCAAATTGTTTCTGCAGGGTCTATTATCCTGACGAGAGTTCTGGCTGTAAAATACCATATCAGTGTTCCTGTCTTGAAAGGACAGGAAGAAGATGATTAAATAATATTCTTATAATTTTTCCACTTAAAATTCGATAAATTATTTTAGGTTTAGGTGTTTAGAATCAATAAATTAAAGATATAAACAATGTTACAAATAGATGATACAATAATTAGCCTTGACCTGTTGGACGAATGTTTTGTATGCGATCTGGATATCTGTAAGGGTATTTGCTGCATAGAGGGTGATGATGGCGCTCCTCTTGAGGAGGCTGAAGTCCAGGTTATAGAAAATCTGCTGCCTCTTATATGGGATGATCTGACTGAGAAATCAAGAGCCGTGATAAAGAAACAAGGTGTTTCGTATATTGATGATGACGGTGAACCTGTAACTTCCATTGTGAACGGGGCTGAATGTGTATTTACCTATACTGATGAGTCAGGAAAATGTAAATGTGCAATTGAAAAAGCTTTCAGGGAAGGTAAAACCGATTTTTACAAACCCATATCCTGCCATTTATATCCTGTCCGTTTACAGAAATATGACGAATACATTGCTGTGAATTATCATCGGTGGAGTGTTTGCAATTGCGCCAGAAAATTAGGAGGCAAACTGAGTGTACCCGTATATAAATTTTTAAAGGAACCCTTAATCCGGAAATTTGGTGAGGCTTGGTTTGAACAACTGGAGATTGCAGATGTTGAATTAAAAAACAGGAAATAAAATGATAACCAATCGCGTTAAAGTAGAAATCATTACCATAGGTGATGAAATTCTTATTGGTCAGATTGTTGATACGAATTCAGCCTGGATGGCCACTGAACTGAATAAAGCCGGATTTGAACTGGCTCAGATTACATCTGTGCATGATAACGCTGAACATATTACAGAGTCTTTGAATATGGCGTTGAAACGTGCAGATGTTATCCTTTTTACGGGCGGAATAGGTCCGACGAATGATGATATCACCAAACAGACATTATGCGCTTATTTCGGCTCTAAATTGATTTATGATGAATCTGTGCTGGAAAATATTCACAAGTTGTTTATAACACGTCCAAATTTTGTAATGAACGACTTAACAAGGGCACAGGCAATGGTGCCTGAGAATTGCACTGTCATTCAAAATCCAGTAGGTACTGCCCCTGTTACCTGGTTTGAAAAAGATGGAAAAGTAATTGTTTCAATGCCGGGTGTGCCGTATGAAATGAAACAGGCAATGAGTTCTGAAATCATTCCACGTTTACAATCTCATTTTAATACACCTGTCATACTTCATAAAACCGTTCAGGTATATGGTTTTCCAGAATCAACCCTGGCATTGAAAATTGCAGATTGGGAGAATGAATTGCCAGAATTTATAAGTTTAGCCTATTTGCCCAATTCGGGAATTATAAAGCTGCGTTTAAGTGGTTTGTCGGATGATGTCCTTGGGTTGGAATTTAGTATGAATCAACAAGTAGACAAGCTGAGTCAATTGCTTGGGAATGCTATAGTGGCAACGGAAGATATCCCCATTGAACAGCTTGTAGGAAATATCCTGATCGGACAGGGAAAAATGGTTGCAACAGCAGAAAGTTGCACCGGAGGTAATATTGCACGTAGTTTTACGTCCATATCAGGTAGTTCCCGGTTTTTTAAGGGCTCACTAGTGGCTTATTCAAACGATTTGAAAACAGATATATTACATGTATCAAAAGACGATCTCGAAATAAACGGTGCTGTGAGCCGGCAGGTAGTTGAACAAATGGCTGAGGGTGCACGTAAATTATTAAAATCGGATGTTGCAATTGCAACGTCCGGAATTGCCGGACCTACCGGAGGAACAAAAGAAAAACCGGTAGGAACAGTCTGGATTGCAGTATGTTCAGAGGACTCAATGATAAGCAGAGAATTCCATTTCGGATCATTGCGTGATCAAAATATACTTCGTGCTACACAGGCCTCTTTGCTTATGTTGAAAGAAATACTTTAATATAAATAATACATTATCAGTTATTTATTCCATTAATTGATCAAAGGTTCCATATTTGTTGAAATTAATAGCAAGAAAAACTTGCATATTTAAAAAACAAAGCGTACTTTTGCACACTGTTTTTGAGAAAAAATGTAAACAATAAAAAGATATAGAAATGTCAAAAATTTGTCAGATTACCGGTAAAAAAGCAATGGTAGGAAACAACGTGTCACATTCAAAACGTCGTACCAAAAGAACATTTGATGTGAACCTGTTTACAAAGAAATTCTATTGGGTAGAACAAGATACCTGGATAAGCTTGAATGTATCGGCTAATGGACTACGTACCATTAACAAAATTGGATTGGATGCTGCCATTAAAAAAGCGTCAGAAAAAGGGTATTTATACGCATAATTTAGGAAGAAAACTACACCATGGCAAAAAAATCGAAAGAAGCAAGAGTCCAAGTGATTTTGGAATGCACAGAGCATAAAGAAAGCGGGATGCCCGGCACATCACGTTATATAACAATGAAAAACAGAAAAAATACACCGGCACGTATGGAGTTGAAGAAATACAACCCAATATTGAAGAAAGTAACTGTTCATAAAGAAATTAAATAATATCTGAATCATGGCTAAGAAAACGGTTGCATCAATCCAAAAAGGAGAAGGACGTGCATTTGCAAAGGTTATCAAAATGGTGAAATCACCAAAAACCGGTGCATATATGTTCCAGGAAGAAATTGTACACAACGATAAAGTGAAAGAACATTTCACAAAATAAAAACTTTTCGTTCTAAAATATAGAAAGAATCCTCTCATTAAATAAAATGAGGGGATTTTTTTTGCAAATAGCTCAGAAAAAAGACTTAATTTTGTAGTCATGTTACAATATGAACAAGTTGATGAAGCTGATAGCTTAAACATGGTTAAATAGATAGATCAAATGCTCAGGGTTAGTTTAGCTGAGTTTTTATTCCTGGATTTAAAGCAATAAAAAATTTAAATCCAGTTGTGATAACTTAAACATAATTACTTCATTTATCTGGAAATCTATCAATAAGCCAATCATCGAATCACAAATTAACGAATAAAGAAAATGGGTTTATTTAATTTTTTCAATAAAGAAAAAAAAGAGGTACTTGATCAGGGTTTATCCAAAACAAAAGAAAGTGTTTTTTCAAAACTTACCCGTGCTGTTGCCGGGAAATCGAAAGTAGATGATGAAGTACTTGATAACCTTGAAGAAGTCTTGATTACTTCTGATGTGGGGGTTGAAACGACATTGCGCATCATCGAACGAATAGAAAAACGTGTAGCAAGCGATAAATATGTCAATACTTCTGAACTAAACAGCATTCTAAAAGATGAAATTGCTTCATTACTGGGTGAGAATAATTCTGATCTACCTAATGATTTCGATGCTATTCTTCCTCATACTCCCTATGTAATCATGGTCGTAGGAGTAAATGGTGTGGGTAAAACAACGACAATTGGCAAGTTGGCCTATCAATTTACAAAAGCAGGAAAAAAAGTATACCTGGGAGCTGCTGATACATTCCGGGCAGCAGCTGTCGACCAATTGGTTATCTGGGGTGAACGTGCCGGTGTACCGGTTATAAAACAAAAGATGGGTGCCGATCCGGCATCCGTAGCTTATGATACAATAGCATCGGCTAAAGCTAACGATGCAGACGTTGTTATTATAGATACAGCTGGTCGTTTGCATAACAAAATCAACTTAATGAATGAGTTGACAAAGATTAAGAATGTTATGCAAAAGGTAGTACCGGAAGCACCTCATGAAGTCTTACTGGTGTTGGATGGTTCTACGGGACAGAATGCGTTCGAGCAAGCCAAACAATTTACCAAAGCAACTGATGTGACTGCACTGGCAATAACTAAACTGGATGGAACAGCAAAAGGTGGTGTGGTTATCGGAATATCCGACCAGTTTAAGATTCCTGTAAAATATATTGGTTTAGGAGAAGGAATTGAGGATTTGCAGGTTTTTGACCGGACTAAATTTGTTGAGTCATTATTTAGTTGAAGATCCATTTAAAGTTTTAAATTGCAGTAGATTCATGACAAGTAAAAAACATATTGAGTTTCCACAGGCTGAAACTCTTAAGAAGGCCTCTACGGTGGACGTAATCACGTTGGGCTGTTCAAAGAATCTGGTAGATTCAGAGCAATTAATGCGTCAATTTGATGTACTTGGCTATCAGGTAAGGCATGACGCTGAGAATCCTGATGGTGAAATCGTTATTATCAATACATGTGGTTTTATTGGTGATGCCAAGGAAGAAAGTATAAATACGATCTTGCAGTTCGCCAAATTGCGGAAGCAGGATAAAATACAAAAACTTTTTGTGATGGGATGTCTCTCAGAACGTTATCTGAAAGAGTTACGCAATGAGATTCCGGAGGTAGACAAGTTTTACGGTAAATTCAATTACAACGATATTTTAACTGATTTAGGCAAGGATTACAGGGCAGACTTAAGGCTGGACCGCGTGTTGACAACACCACCGCATTATGCTTATATAAAGATTTCGGAAGGCTGTAACCGTACTTGTTCGTATTGTGCAATTCCGATTATTACCGGCAAGCACCGTTCACGGACAATGGAAGATATTGAAAGTGAAGTGAAAGGATTGGTTGCAAATGGTGTGAAAGAATTTCAGCTTATTGCCCAGGATTTATCCTATTACGGACAGGATAGATATAAAACATTGAAATTAGCCGAATTAACCGAACGTCTTTCGGATATACCCGGTGTTGAATGGTTACGTTTACATTATGCTTATCCGGCTCAATTCCCTTACGACATATTAAAAGTGATGCGTGAGCGTGACAATGTCTGTAATTATCTGGATATCGCATTGCAACATATCAGCAATAATATGCTGAAAAAGATGCGACGCAATATTACATCTGATCAAACGTATGAACTTATTGACAGGATTCGGACAGAAGTACCGGATATTCATTTGCGTACAACCTTGTTGTTAGGGCACCCGGGAGAAACAGACGACGATGTGGCTGAATTGAAAGAATTTATTCGTAAGGCACGATTTGAACGATTAGGAGCGTTTGCATTTTCAAATGAAGAAGGAACATTTGCATATAAAACATATACGGATGACATTCCGGAGGAAGAAAAACAAAAGCGGGTTGATGAAATTATGTCCATTCAGCAGGGAATTTCAGCAGAAATAAATCAATCGAAAATTGGGAAGACATTTAAAGTAATAATTGATAGGGTAGAAGAGGACTACTATATCGGAAGAACGGAATATGATTCCCCGGAAGTCGATCAGGAAGTATTGATACCGATAAAAACTGTTGGAGTCAAAAAAGGAGAATTTTATCAGACAAAAATCAGTGATGCAACTGATTTTGATTTGTATGGGGAATAAAATAGGTAAATTTGTTTTAGCTTAATTATAAATGCTTTCCGATTCATAACATTTAACCTGTTAATATATGAATAACAAAGAATTAATAGCCAGTATGGCAGTCAAAATGAATGCACCAAAATCGTTGGTCGCAGTATTGTTGGAAACAACTGTTGCGACTTGTACCGAACTATTGGTTGATGAAAAAACAATTGGCTTCCAAAGTTTTGGGAATTTTGAAGTTCGGAAGAAAGACGAACGTCTTTCAGTCCATCCATCTACACAAGTACGAACGCTTATTCCTCCAAAACTGGTAGTGAATTTTAAACAAAGTAATATCCTGAAAGAAAAACTTAAAGATATTCCGCATCATGACTAAGGAGAAAATCTCATCTCAGGAAATTATTGACCTCATTGCTTCGAAAGCATCGGTAAGCAAACGTGCTGCAGAAGAATTTCTGAAAGTGATGATTGCATCGGTTGAAGAAGGTTTACTTGCCGGTGAAACTGTCAAAATAAAGAACTTTGGCACTTTTAAACTTCAATGGAATGAACCTCGTAAGAGTGTAAATGTTCAAACAGGAGATGAAATTAAGTTAGCAGGCTATTATAAAGTTGTATTTATTCCTGATTCAGCTTTACGGGAACAAGTGAATGAACCTTTTGCTCATTTAGAACCTGTAGAGTTAGACGTTGAAAATAACATACTGAATAAAAAGAACGAATTTATTGAAGAAAGCGATTTGGTTCAGGATCCACTACGCATATTTAATGAACAGGCTTCTGAAATTAAAAATCTCATTTCAGAAATACAGGCACTATCGGCAAACTCTGTTTCAGTAATTCCCGAGGAAATAGTTCCAGTAGAAACTATTCAGGAAGAAAAAATCACTACTGAAACTACAAATAATGAAGAAAAGGCTATTGAGCCAACTCAACATAATCAAATATTAGGTGATACCCACGATACAAGTATTAAAGATGATTTGAAGTTGATTGACGAAGTTAAAACGGATCAACAAACTGATATGCCGGATTTGTCCGACAACGATGTTGAAAATGTTGATGAAATTTTACCTGCTCCTTCGCACAATGAAGAAATACAAATGTTTTCTGAATTGGAAGCAACTCCATATTTGGAAAATATAAAGCCTGTCAAAAAAAGACGAATCTGGCTTTGGGCTACTATACTTTTATTTTTACTGGCAGGATCAGGAACTATTTATTATTTATATTCTTCAGATTCAGAGTTTTCGAATAAATATTCTATAAATAAAATATCCGAGAATATCTCAATTTCTGAGATGATAAACTCTGTATCCAAATGGTTTGCCCCTGCTGATAAGCCTGTTTCAAAACCTGTGATGATTGTTATACCAAAAGATACAACTGCACTGGATTCAATCGATGCGAACCAACCTGTTGACAGTCTTCAAATGTTATTTGATAACCCCAGGGTATATGCAGATTTTATTGCTTTAGAACGATTCAGGCCAGGTAACCGCTTGACAATTCTTTCAAAACGTTACTATGGAAATAAGGATTTTTGGGTTTATATTTATGAAGCTAATAAGGAACGAATTTCGGATCCGGATAATATTGCTATAGGTACTTTAATCCGGATTCCAAAATTGGATTCTAAATTAATTGATGCTACAAATCCACGATGTATTGAAAAAGCTAAGGAGCTCCATGATATTTATATAAAATAGAAAATGCCTTTAAATTTATTCGTAACTACGGATTATTCATTATCGGATTCTGATTGCACCATAAAAGTTCTGCATATTTTTACAATTGCAGGACTTTTTTAATTCAAATAAATAAAAAAAATGATACATTTTTACAGTAAAAAACGTACAGTACTTAATAATCTAAATTGAGGTTAATAGATATTAAATCAGTGCTTTAACGTTTCAAATAACACTATATTTGTTCAACAAAAAATCCAACAAAAAAACATAAAATAATATGATTCAATCTGTTGATATTAGGGAACTTAATGAACGCATAGAACGTCAAAGTTCTTTTGTAGATGCATTAACCATGGGAATGGATAAAGTTATTATCGGTCAAAAACATTTAGTAGAATCGCTATTGATTGGTTTGCTTTCTGACGGTCACATCTTGTTAGAAGGCGTGCCCGGACTAGCTAAGACGCTAGCCATCAAAACACTGTCTGACTTAATTAAAGGCGATTTTAGTAGAATTCAGTTCACTCCCGATTTATTACCTGCTGATGTGATCGGAACGATGATTTACAGTCAAAAGAGAGAAGAGTTTAGCATTAAAAAGGGACCAATCTTTGCAAATCTGATTTTAGCCGACGAAATAAACCGTGCACCGGCAAAAGTACAAAGTGCATTATTGGAAGCTATGCAGGAACGTCAGGTGACAATTGGTGAAAATACTTATAAATTGGATGAACCGTTCTTGGTTTTAGCAACACAAAATCCGATTGAACAAGAAGGTACTTATCCACTCCCGGAAGCACAGATTGACCGTTTTATGCTAAAGGTAATTATCAACTACCCCAAAAAAGAAGAAGAAAAATTAATTATCCGTCAAAACTTATTGAAGGATAAACCGACAGTACTTCCAATACTTACGCCAAAAGACATTATTGAAGCCCGTGATATTGTTCGTCAGGTATACATAGATGAAAAGATCGAACGCTATATTGTCGACATTGTTTTTGCCACCCGTTTTCCTCAGGATTATGGATTGGATTCATTGAAAGATATGATATCATTTGGAGCATCACCCCGTGCATCCATCAACCTTGCATTAGCATCCCGTGCATATGCATTTATTAAACGTAGAGGATATGTCATTCCTGAAGATATACGTGCTGTTTGTTATGATGTCTTACGTCATCGTATCGGTCTAAGCTATGAAGCTGAAGCTAATAATATGACAACCGAAGAGATCATTACTGAAATTTTAAATACAGTAGAAGTGCCCTAATTAATTCATGATTCATTATTTGAAATTCATAATTTAAAAAGTTGAAATTAAAAAATTGAATTCGTGGAAACCAGTGAATTACTAAAAAAAGTACGTAAAATAGAGATTAAGACACGTGGGTTGTCTAAAAATATATTTGCGGGTGAATATCATTCGGCTTTTAAAGGTCGTGGGATGACTTTTGCAGAAGTGAGAGAATATCAATATGGAGATGATATACGATCAATTGACTGGAATGTAACGGCCCGTTTTGGACACCCATACATTAAAGTGTTTGAAGAAGAGCGTGAATTGACAGTAGTGTTGTTAATTGATGTTTCCGGAAGTAGGGAATTTGGAACTGTAACTCAACTAAAGAAAGATATCTTTACTGAAGTGGCAGCGACTCTTGCTTTTTCAACCATTCAGAATAACGATAAGATCGGTGTTATTTTCTTCTCAGATAAAATTGAAAAATTTATTCCTCCCAAAAAAGGGAAAAGACATGTTCTTCACATAATAAGGGAATTAATTGATTTTAAACCTGAAAGTAATAAAACTGACATTGGAGGTGCCTTGCGTTATTTTACAAATGCAATTAAAAAAAGTTCTACGGCTTTTATTATTTCTGATTTCATTGATAAAAACTTTGAAAGAGATTTAATAATTGCAAATCGTAAACATGACGTTGTCGCATTGCAAGTATTTGATATTCGGGAAACAGAGTTACCCAATGTCGGACTGGTTAAATTAAAAGATGCTGAAACAGGTGAACGAATTTGGGTAGACACATCGGATAAGAGAATACGAACAACCTATAAACATGCCTGGGGAGAAGGACAGTTAGCACTACAGAAATCCTTTACAAAATCTGGAGTTGACCTTGTGTCAATGAGTACTTCCGATGATTATGTCCGTGTTCTAATGAAATTATTTAAAATGAGAGCGTGAAATAATTCACGATTTACGTTGCACAATTATATTTTATAATTGAAAAATAGGAAATTGATTAAATAGTATGAGAAAGTCCCTTGTGATGTTGTTTCTATTATTGGTGTTTTTAATGCACTCGAATTTGTGGGCTCAAAAAATGACAGTGAATGCAAGCCTCGATTCAACAGTTATATGGATAGGTAACCAGGCTCATTTAACTTTTGAGGTTTCACAACAACCCAATCAAAAAGTCAGTATGCCTCTTTTTTCTGACACTATTGGAGGTTTGAGTTTGGTTGAGCCGGTAAAAATTGATACTGTTAAGTCACAGGATGGTCATATTCTTGTTAAACAACATTATTTAGTTACTGCATTTAAAGATTCACTTCTCTATATTCCACCTTTTCCATTTGTACTAAACGGAGATACTGTTTGGTCAAAATCTCTTTCATTAAAAGTAATCCAACCATTTAAAATAGATACTGCGTCAAATTCAATTGCTGATATAAAACCGGTAATGGATCCTAAATTCAATTGGTTAAATTTGTTATTCATAATTTTATTGGTGCTGGTAATTCATGGGATTATTATTTTAATATTTGATGTTTATAAAAAGTATTTTAAGAAACAGCCGGATTTGAACAGCAAAGAAATGAAATTACTTTTACCACCTTATGTTGTTGCATTGAGTCAGTTGGACAAAATCAAGCAGGAAAAGCCCTGGCAGCAAGGTCGATCAAAAGAATATCATACAGAATTAACAGATATAGTGCGTGAATATATTGAAAGAGTTTTTAATATAAACAGCATGGAAATGACCTCTGAAGAGATATTGGAACATTTGAAAAATCTGAAGATTGAACAGAAAATTGCTTATACAGGACTTAAACAAATATTACAACTGGCAGATTTAGTTAAGTTTGCAAAATGGAACGCTAACCCGGATGAACATGAGTTGAGTCTTTCAAATGCTTATTTGTTTGTTAATCATACTCATGTTGAAGAAACTAAGCCTACAGAAGAAATAAAAAGTATTGAAACTAAAGAAAATAAAAAAGGAATTTAGGATTCTTATTTATTAATAATACTACAAATTAATGATGACTTTTCATAACCCGGAATATCTGTTTTTACTTTTACTGCTCATACCTATTGTATTTTGGTACATTTGGGAGATGCATAAATCTGAAGCAAGTTTGCAAATTTCTTCACATAGAAATCTTATACAGTTTCCAAAAAGCGGTAAATTAAGATTCAGGCATATTCCATTTCTTTTAAGAACATTGGCAATCTCTTCTATCATAATTGCACTGGCTCGCCCACAAGCTTCGAATAGCTGGAGAACACAGAACACAGAGGGTATTGATATTATGATGGCATTGGATCTTTCAGGAACAATGTTGGCTGAAGATCTTAAACCGAATAGACTGGAAGCTGCAAAAACTGTGGCTACAGAATTTATACTTTCAAGACCAAACGATAATATTGGGTTGGTTGTTTTCGCCCGCGAAAGTTTTACACAATGTCCGTTGACTATTGATCATGCTGTGCTCATTAATTTGTTTAATGGCGTAAAATATGGTTTGATCGATGATGGAACGGCAATTGGTCTGGGACTTGCAAATGCAGTAAACAGGATAAAAGACAGTAAATCGAGATCTAAAGTTATAATTCTGTTAACTGATGGGTCTAATAATTGTGGCGATATTGCACCAATCACTGCTGCAGAAATAGCCAAAACATTTGGAATAAGAATTTATACTATTGGTGTCGGTACAACCGGAATTGTAAGTATACCGATTCCAACACCGTTAGGAATTCAATATCAACAAGTACAGTCTGATTTTGATGCAAAATCATTGAAAGAAATCGCAAATTTAACAGGAGGAAAGTATTTCAATGCTACAGACAATTCAAAATTGAGGCATATATATCAATCGATAGACCAATTGGAAAAAACAAAGATAAGTGTTCGTGAATATAGTAAGAAAGATGAACAATTTTATTTGTTCAGTATTTTTGCATTTATTTTTTTGACTTTAGAAATATTAATCAGAAATACCATATTAAGGAAAATTCCTTAGGATTTTGATTGTTTATGAAATAAATATGAAATCTTTATATTACAGCTTAATTTCTTAAAAAAAGAACAGCTGAGATTTACCTAATAAAAATGATATGTTTAGATTTGCACACCCTGAATATTTATATTTGTTGCTTTTATTGCCATTATTGATAGGTGTATTCATATACACTATTATTCAAAAACGACGTAATATTAGCAAGTTCGGGAATCCTGATTTATTGGCTGAATTGATGCCTAATGTTTCTTTTATTCGACCACAGGTTAAATTTTATCTCCAATTGTTTTCAGTCTTATTACTTGTCATTGTTTTGGCTCAACCGCAATTTGGTACTAAAGAAGAAAAGGAAAAGAGAAAAGGCATTGAAGTGATGATTGCACTTGATGTCTCTAATTCAATGATGGCTCAGGATGTTCAACCCAGCAGATTAGAAAAGGCAAAGCAAGTTTTATCAAAACTGGTTGATGGAATGACAAATGATAAAATCGGGTTGATTGTTTTTGCCGGTGATGCTTATACTCAATTACCCATTACAGTTGATTATGTTTCTGCTAAAATGTTTTTATCGACCATTTCACCTCAATTAGTCCCCCGGCAGGGAACTGCTATTGGAAGTGCAATAGATTTAGCTATAAAATCTTTTGGCCCAAAGAGTGAATCAGGTAGAGCAATAATTGTAATCACTGATGGTGAGAATCATGAAGATGACGCAATAGGAGCTTCGAAATTAGCAGCTGAAAATAATATAATTGTGAATGTTATTGGGATGGGTAAAACAGATGGATCACCGATACCAATACCGGGAACAATGAGCTTTTGGAAAGACAAGGATGGAAACGTAGTTGTATCCAAACTGAATGAAACAATGTGTAAAGAAATTGCTATTGCCGGAAAAGGTCTTTATGTTCATGCAGACAACAGTGATAATGCATATAAGATAATTACAAAAGAATTAGACAAACTAGGTAAATCGGATATTAAAACAAGTATTTTTTCAGAATACAACGAACAATTTCAATCATTTGCATTATTTGCACTTCTCATTTTAATAATTGATTTCTTTCTTTTCGACCGTAAAAATAAACGCTTGAGTAAATTAAGAATTTTTGATTTAAAAGAAAAAGTTATAAAGGATTGACAATTTGCTAATTACATTTCAACAAATGAGAAAAGTAAGATATATATTGATGATGAGTTTGCTGACAATTTCGGTTATGGCTCAAAAGGAAAGTGATGATGTCCGGATCGGGAATAAATTATATAAATCATCCAAATTCACAGAAGCGGAAATTGCATATCGTAAGGGTCTCATAAAGAATCCTAAGTCTTTTGAGGCAAATTATAATCTTGGCAATGCTTTGTTTAGACAAAAGAAATATAAAGAAGCCATGGAACAATATAACAATGCTATTGTACTCCAACCAAAAGAAAAAGAAAAAATTGCAGCTGCGTTTCACAATATTGGCAATTCATTATTAGTTGATAAAAAGATTGAAGAAAGTATTAGTGCTTATGAGACAGCACTTAAAAATAATCCAAAAGATAATGAAACAAGATATAATTTAGCTTATGCTCAAACATTATTAAAAAAGCAACAGCAACAAAATAAACAAAATAAACAACCAAATAAGAAGGATGATGATGAAGCGGATAAGATAAAGAAAAGAGCTGAAGAATTAGTTGCAGAAAGAAAATATCAGGAAGCATATGATCTAATGAAAAATGGAGAAAGGACCAATAAAAGTTTATTGAAATATGCTGACTTTACTAAAAGAATATTAAATGTAGTAAAATTGAAATAATATGATTTTAAAGAAACTAATATTAATAGCATTTTTGATTTTACCAGCTACAATTATTAATGCACAATCAGCAAATGATTATTTTCATAAAGCAGCTAATTTTTATATTAATGGAGAAAAAGCGAATGCTAAAAAAACGATAGAAGAAGCAATTCAAAAATTTCCTAATGATGCAAGAAATAAACAATTAGCAAATGCAATTAATAAATTGCCAAATGATCCACCAAAGAAGAATCAAAATAAACAGAATAACCAAAATAAAGATCAAAATCAGAAACAAAACCAACAACCTCAGCCTCAAAAGCCTCAAATGTCAAAGGAAAACGCTCAGCAGATTTTAGATGCATTGTTGCAAGACGAAAAGAATGCTCAGGATAAAGCAAAGAAAATACCTGTAAGAGGAACAAAGAAAGCTGAAAAAGACTGGTAAACAATTTAAAATTACAGATTGTTTTGATTCGAAAAAACATATGAAACGAAAATTAATATTTTTATCGCTATCACTTTTATTACTTAACTCAGTGATTGTACGAGCTGATGAACCTGCTCGTTTTACTGCTTCAGCACCTTCATCAGTTGTATTGGATAAGCCATTTCAGTTAGTATATTCCATTAATGGTCCGGGCAGAGATTTACGAGTTCCTGAGTTTAATAATTTTGATGTTTTAGCAGGGCCTTTTGAAGCACATAGCTCAAGTTACCAGAGTGTTAATGGAAGAACTACTTCGTCTGTTTCAGTATCATATACGTATACCCTTCAAGCTCAAAAGATTGGTACTTTTACTATCTCGTCCGCGACTATCACCGTCGATAATAAAAAAGTAACCTCTAACGGTGTAGCTATAAAGGTCCTACCTGCTGATGCATCAGTTCCCAGATCCCAGGGAGGTCGGAATGGAAATTCAAACGGTAATGCTCAAGCCTCAATTTCAAATGAGAACATATTTATGAGGACTGTCGTTTCAAAAACAAATGTTTTTGAACAAGAAGCTATCCTGGTTACTTATAAACTCTATACATTAGTTGATGTTGTTGGTTGTGCCCCAAAGAAATTGATTGACTTTAATGGTTTTATGAGGCAAGACGTAGTACTTCCCGTTAATAAGCAATTATCACTCGAACGTTATAATGGCAGAAATTATAGTACCGTTGAATTGTATAAGGTGTTGCTTTATCCTCAACATTCGGGTATACTTCAGATTGATAAATGGAATTTTGAGGCCGTCATTAAAGTACAAAATAAAACCGCCGTTCGAAGTATTTTCGATGATTTCTTTGATTCATATACCAATGTTTCTAAGAACATAACTGCGCCTGCTGTGAAGATTACAGTGAATGCTTTACCCATGGGGAAACCTTCAACTTTTACAGGTACTGTGGGCCATTTTACACTGAATTCAGCCATAACTTCTACACAAGTTAAAGCAAATAATGCCGTTACCTTAAAAATTAATATTGTTGGAATCGGCAATATGAAATTAATAAAAAATCCCACCATTAAATTTCCGGATGGTTTTGAATTATACGATCCAAAAGTAAATAATAACTTTAAAACTAATGCTTCCGGTTTCTCAGGGAACAAGTCAATAGAATATTTATTTATACCACGCCACTCCGGAAATTTTGAAATCCCTTCTGCCGAATTTACTTTTTTTGATATTCAGGAAAAGAGATACAAAACTTTAAGGACTCCAGTTTATAAATTACAGGTTCTTAAAGGGGAAGGTGGAGACAGTCAATCTGCTTCAGGAAACTATGTTGATAAGGAAGACGTGAAACAACTGAGTAAGGATATCAGATATATAAATACCGGTAAGATTAATTTAATGAAGGAAGAGGAACCAATTTTCGGAACCTTCCTGTCGTGGTTGCTCTATTTAATTCCATTGTTTTTATCTTTAATCCTGTTTGCTTTCTTTCGGAAAAAAGTGAAAGAAAATTCCAATGCTATTTTATTGAAAAATAAAAAGGCTAATAAGTTAGCTAGAAAACGCTTGAAGTTAGCACAGAAATTTTTAAATGAAGGGAATAAAGATAAGTTTTATGAAGAAGTTTTAAAAGCTTCATGGACTTATTTAAGCGATAAATTATCAATACCTGTTTCATCATTAACTAAGGAGCGTATTGAATCAGAATTGACAGCTCATAATGTAGAATCCAACATAATAAATCATTTTATGGAAATTCTAAATACCTGTGAGTTTGCCAGGTTTGCTCCTAATTCAGGACAACAGGAAATGGGTGATTTATATACTGATACAATTGTTGCTATAAGTGACCTGGAAGAATTTTACAAAAAGTAGTTAATACATTATTTAGAATTTATATATGAAACGTATTATTCTGTTTTTATCAATAATTTCGTGTTTTAGTCAGTTAGCGTTCACTCAAATGAATGGTGTGAAGCTTGCAAACTATTTATATGCAAAAGGTGATTTTACAAATGCCGCAAAACAATATGAAAAGATATTGTCCAGGGCTGGCGTTTCACCTGAAATATATTATAATCTTGGCAATGCTTATTATAAGTCAAATGAGGTTGGACGTTCAATTCTGAACTACGAAAGGGCATTAAGACTATCTCCATCATTTGATGAAGCGAAATTCAATCTTGATTTAGCACAATTAAAAGTTGTTGATAATATTGTGCCGTCTTCAACATTCTTTGTAAGTAGGTGGATTCAAAATTTAGTAAAATTACAGACATCTAATCAATGGTTGATAATTAGTGTTGGCGTTTTTATTTTTTGTTTGATCTCTGTTTTTCTATTCATTTTCGGAACTTCGCTAATTACAAGAAAACTGTCATTTTACTTTGCAACAGTCTTATTGGGAGTAAGCCTTTTTACATTGGTTTTTTCAGGAATACGAAAAGGTCAAATGTATGACCACAGAGAAGCTATAGTTATGTCGGGTGTAGTAAGTGTCAAAAGTTCACCTGATAAAAGTGGAACTGATTTATTTCAATTGCATGAAGGTGCTAAAGTAAGTATAGAAAGTACATTAGGTAGCTGGACTGAAATAAAACTGGCAAATGGTGGCATTGGTTGGGTAGAGCAGGTGAATATCGAAAAAATATAGATTAGCTTCAAACTATGACTTCTGCCTTAAGTCGACCATAAAAAAACACCACTATTCATGAATCTGATAGATACATTAAAACTCTGGGATACTAATTTCTTCCTCTTAATAAATGGAACTCATGTACCATTTTTTGATAGTTTTATGTTTCTTGTAAGTGAAAAGCTGGTATGGATTCCTCTCTATATTTCTGTATTGTATGTGCTGATAAGACATTGGAATAAAGAAGCAATTTGGTTGGTACTGGCTCTAATTCTTTGCATAGTAATTTCCGATCAGATAGCATCAGGCATTCTAAAAGATTTAGTTAAGCGACTACGTCCTTCTCATTCAGATGATTTAAAAGGGTTGGTACATTTGGTGAGAGGATACACCGGTGGAAATTATGGTTTTGCATCATCACATGCCTCAAATGCAGCTGGCTTCGCGCTTCTATCTGCATTGATTTTAAAACAAAGGGTCTACACCTGTTCAATAATAACCTGGGCATTAATCACAGGTTATTCTCGTATCTATTTAGGCGTACATTACCCGTTAGACGTACTGGGAGGATATCTGATTGGTGCATTAGCTGCATTGGGATGCTATTGGGTGATTTGTAAGTTCAGACCCAGTCTCTTTCAGAATGAATCTAACGGGATTATTGAAAAATCAACCATCATAGTTCCCGTTTCAGTTCTTGGCCTGAGCTTTCTGGTGATAATGGTGTCTAGCATGATTCTGTGAGTAAAATGCTATCTGAAATAGTTTCGGGAACACTAAATCGAAGTAGATTATAATTTATTACAATCTAACTTCCACACCTTTTTCTTTTAAATAGCTCTTTAATTGAAGTATTCCTATTTCTTTGTAATGAAAAATGCTGGCAGCTAATGCAGCATCTGCTTTCCCTTCCTCAAAAACATCAACAAAATGTTCCATGCTACCTGCACCACCACTTGCAATCACCGGTACGTTTACTGCTTCCGATACTGCACGTGTAATGTCAAGTGCAAAGCCATCTTTAGTGCCGTCATTATTCATGGAAGTTAACAGGATTTCTCCTGCACCCAGTGCCACAGCTTTTTTTGCCCATTCCACTGTTTTAATATCCGTCGCAACACGGCCACCGTTGAGGAATACGAACCATTCACCATTTATGTTCTTTGTATCAATTGCTAGAACGACACATTGACTCCCGAACTGGTTTGCCAGATCGCGTATCAGTTGTGGATTAAGAACGGCAGAAGTGTTTACAGATATTTTATCTGCTCCACATGCCAACAGTACGGATACATCTTCCACGCTCGATATGCCACCTCCAACAGTAAATGGGATGTTGATATGTTTAGCAATACGTGTAACTAATTCAGACAGGGTTTTACGCTTTTCATTTGTTGCCGTAATATCAAGGAATACCAATTCATCAGCTCCCATTTTGGCATACAATGCGCCTAATTCAACCGGATCACCCACATCGGTAATATTCTCAAAGTTAATTCCTTTTACTGTTTTACCATTTTTAATGTCCAGGCAAGGAATAATACGTTTTGCTAACATGAGTTTCTATTTACTATTTATTTATTTACAATTTACTATTTTATAAATTCATGCAGGATCATAGTTTGATAATTATATTGGTATGCCTATCACCCAATTAACTAATCAACCAATTAACTACTTTACCATCAACGCTGTTTTTTCTTCATTCCATTCACCTAAATAAACTGATTGAATGGTATTAACCAATGCTTTTTCGAAAGGTCGTTCCACCCGAATGTAATTATGGGTGAATCCCACCATTTTATCGTCCTTCGAACGGCTTTCCCAGAGTACATGTACTTCTTTTCCGATTTGATCTTCGTAAAACTGCTGTGTCTTGATCGTAGAGAGCGAATGCAATACTTCACTACGTCGTTTGCGTTCTGTATTCAGGACGGAATGTTCTATTTCGAGCATCTTAGTTCCTGCACGTTCCGAATAGCTGAAAACATGTAATTGTGATATATCCAGAGTATTTATAAAATGAAGTGCCTGTTCAAAGTACTCATCCGTTTCACCCCGTACGCCAACAATCACATCTACTCCAATAAAGGCATCCGGCATTATTTGTTTAATAGAATTAATCTTTTCTGCAAAAAACTCTGTCGTATATCGGCGTTTCATTAACTTCAATACATCATTCGAGCCAGATTGCAAAGGTATATGGAAATGCGGCATGAAATGCCGGCTCTGTGATACAAAACGAATTAATTCATCCGTAAGCAGATTCGGTTCTATGGACGAAATCCTGAAACGTATCTCATCCGGCAGAGCATCCAATGCTTTCACCAGATCAAAAAAGTTCTCGCCGGTTGTTTTACCAAAATCTCCGGTATTAATACCGGTAAGTACAATTTCCCTGGCACCTTCAGATATTGCTTGTCTGGCCATGTCAACCGTTTCACTGATTGAAGCATTCCGGCTATGGCCCCTGGCAATTGGAATGGTACAATAGGTGCAGTAATAATCGCACCCATCCTGTACTTTCAGGAAGAACCGTGTGCGGTCGTCACGAGAACATGATGGTTTGAATTCTTTTACCTTCAGGATATCCTCCCGATGAATTTCCCCGTTTACCAAAGCATCATTCTTATTCAGGTAATCCAACAGGCTGAACTTTTCATTTGCACCAAGTACCAGGTCGACTCCTTCAATGGACGCTATTTCATCCGGTTTCAACTGAGCATAACAACCTGTTACCACCATGATAGCATCAGGGTGCTGACGATGTAGCCTGTTGATTGCCTGCCGGCATTTATGATCGGCTGTGTCGGTAACTGTGCATGTATTGATGATGCACACATCGGCTTGTTCTCCGGGTCGTACTTTTACGAATCCTTCATTACTTAATTGTTTCCCTATCGCTGAAGTTTCTGCAAAATTTAATTTACACCCTAATGTATGGAAAATAACTTTTTTATTGTTGAATATGGAATTGTCTATCATGTTTTGAATTCAAATTTGCAGCACAAAGATAATGAAAATTGAAGAATCTTTCGATTGCAATACAGGGTTTGTTCTGTATTCCCTTTTTAAGAAAGTTATTTTTGTGTTTTTAAACAACTAATTACAAGTATTGATTTGTCCTATTGTTTTGTATTTTTGCAATTGTATTTTCCAGTGCTGATTTATCGATAGCTATAAATGCTATTATTTACCAGTACTTAACTGCAACAGGGAAACTTCAATTATTCATCTTAAAAGATACATCTATGTCTTCACTAGCTATTGTTGGTTTTCTTGCTTCGATATTCTCTATTATAAATCAGTTTCCACAGGCTATAAAAGTATTTCGTACTCAGGACACCCATAGTCTTTCACTGGTCATGTATTGCATTGTGGTAGTGGCTATCACCCTTTGGCTTGTTTACGGTATAATGCTTAAGGATGGTCCGTTGATTTGGGCTAATGCCTTATCGCTGGTGCCAATTATTTATATTTTTATTATTAAAATGAAAAATACTATTCTGGGTATTGATAAATTAACTATTTAAGAATCAATACTTAAGTAATTCATAATTCATAATTCATAATTCATAATTCATAATTCATAATTCATAATTACAAGGGCAGTGAAACGTATACTTTTGTAGATGAACAAATATATCATTAGAAATTATGATTTTCCTCAAAAACTCCTAAAGCATAAAGCATAGGAGAAATAATTTTGAAAAAATTGAATATGTGAAGTTGAAATTGAAGAATTTTAAAACCTTATTTTTCTTTATTATTACTCTTCGTAGAAAACTAAACTACCACAACTCCAGCCCTTATTCCCTTATTTTCTGAAGATTATGAAGATTTAAAAAGTTTTATCAACTGCCAATACATGTAATAAAATAAGGGAATAAGGGAATAAGGGAATAATGGTGGGTTATAAAGGTGTCAGGTTTTCTATGAAGGGTAAGAAAACAATAATAAGGGTTTTTATATCACAACTAAACTATTTGGATTTATGACGATAACTTTATTTTAGGACACATTGCGGATAATCATAAAGAAAAGATGTTTAAGGAAAGTAGAGTAAATTATACATAAACGGGCTGTAAACTTTTAAGTTTACAGCCCGTTTATTTTGATTTACTTATACCCTGAAATCAAATCGTTCGGTTCGTGTCTTTTCATATATGTCACGATCGAAGGAATATAAACGGGCAGGTTTATGTGATACCCCTGTCTGAATTTCATCCAACTGTATGAGATACGGCATTTTATTTACTTTTCTGCGATAATTTCGTTTGTCGTACGATGTGTTGAAAATCGCTTCATAAATTTTTTGCATTTCTGTAAGTGTAAACTTCACCGGCAATAATTCGAAAACCAACGGTTCATGCAGCAGATCATACCGTAGTTTTTTAAATGCTTCATCAAAAATTTCTTTGTGGTCGAACATCAAATCTTTGATCTCATAGGCATCGAACCATGTTGCAACATCAATCAATGTGCTGTTATCCAAATCCTTCAAATTGAGTAATGAATAGAAACCGACTGTAATGACCCGGTCATCTTCCAATCTTGGTTTAACCCATTCATAGTCGCGCTTGTACCTGCTTAAACGATTGGGATCACTGAAAACCATAAACTGTTTTACAAATATGTTTTCCAACCCGGTTTGTTCTTTGAGTATCCGGGATGCTGTTTCGTTGATATTCTCTGAACGTCGAATGTGATTTCCAGGTAATTTCCATTCCTCAAAAATTTCACCTTTATCCGGAATATATTCTTTTCGAACTAATACTTTAAGTGTGTTTTCTTCATATCCAAAAATAACGCAGTCGACAGATATTGTGGGTAAGGTTTCAAACGTGGTTTTACTACTTGTTGATTTCAGTGCCATATAAGTGATCTCAGATGAAATATAAATTGATTTATGTAATTGAAATGATTACGCAAAGATAATAAAATCTATGAAAGCTAATATACTAAAGTGTCTAAAATACACAATTAAAGTGTATTTTAGAATGATTATAAGCTTTTAAAATAATAGTAATGGACAAAATAAAGTGTTGTATTTTGACTTTTACTTATTTCATTCCAAAAAAGTAATTAGTAAAAATAGTTGTTATTCTCATTGTAGATCTATTTACCAGGCATGTAACCCTGTTTTCAAGTACTATTTTACTTTTAGCAAACGTCTTTTTAAATAAGGATCCGTACTATGCAAATGCAGGGTGGCAGATCCTTAGAATACTGAATCTTGCACAATGCATTTTTTCATATTTCTTTAATCAACAACCTGTTTACTCAAACGGGCTCCGATATCGCCGCGACTTCTGTTGCTTCACTTTTAGACCTCATTTAGACCTGTTTTATCGTAAAACGAATATGAAAGGTAGATAAAACTTGTTTATAACGATATTTTAAAAGAACGTTTTATATCCGTTTTAAATCCGTACAACTAATGTTCTGTTTTATTTTATGAAAAAAGAGGTCTAAAACGGATGTAAAACAGAACTAACAGAAGTGCAATTCGCATTTAAATAAAATACCGAATATTTCATAGCTTGTCAACAATAACAAAAATGTGTACTTTTGCATGAAGTTCTTGTAATGAACTCGTAGTGTCAGGTTAAGGCTGCTAATAGTTTTACCGTATTGACACAGATTTTAATCAAATTAATTTAAGATTATTTTTAAATGGAATACACCACTGTCATTAAACCCAAAAATAAACTTTTTGAAGTTGATTTTAAAGAGATCTGGCAATACCGTGATTTATTTTCCATGTTCGTTAAGCGTGATATCATCACTCAGTATAAACAGACTATACTCGGTCCTGCGTGGTTTTTTATCCAACCTGCATTAACAACCATTATGTATATGATCGTTTTTGGTGGAATTGCAGGTATTCCAACTGATGGTTTGCCACAACCCATGTTTTATCTGGCAGGTATTGTTTGCTGGCAGTATTTTGCCGATTGTCTGAATAAAACTTCCTCTACATTTACCGCCAATCAGGGAATCTTTGGAAAGGTGTACTTTCCACGAATGATTGTTCCTTTATCGACTGTGGCTTCAGGCCTTGTCCGTATGGGTATCCAGTTTTTACTTTTTGTTGCAGTATACGTGTACTACATTTTCATGGGAGTTCATGTTGCACCCAATCTTTATATTTTATTACTGCCACTGCTTATATTAATGCTGGCAGGACTGTCGCTTGGTTTTGGAATCATTATTTCTTCCATGACTACCAAATATCGCGATTTAACCATCCTTTTTACGTTTGTGGTTCAATTATGGATGTATGCTACACCGATTATTTATCCTCTTAGCACCATGTCGCCAAAACGCCAGTGGATTATGGCATTGAATCCCGTTACGTCACTGGTTGAAACATTTAAGTACGGAACCATGGGTGTGGGAACATTCAGTTGGTTGCAACTGGGGTATAGTTTTGTTTTCATGATAGTGCTTCTTAGTATTGGTATTGTAATATTTAATAAGGTGCAACGATCGTTTATGGACACTGTATAGACCGAATTATACAAATTTAAAAAGACCAATTACACGAATTAAGACAGAAACAATACTCTTAATTTGAGTATAGTTGGATCAAATTCAAACAAATTGTTAGTCAATAATTAGAAAGTTTATTATTTTATTTCTAATATGATCAATCTACGCATTTTTAATTTGTGTAATTCGTATTAAATCGTAATAATTCGTATTTATGAGGTATATATATATATTTGCTACATTGTTTTTTACAGTTTACGGTCAAATGATTCTTAAATGGAGAATTATGAAGTTGAACTGGTCGATGCCATCAACCGGATGGTGGGATATGATAGTTTCGTATACAAAGTTCTTATTCGATCCATTCATTTTCTCAGGTTTTTTGTCGGCTTTTATAGCTTCTGTATGTTGGTCGATGGCTATGACTAAATTCCAGATAACAGAAGCATATCCCTTTATGAGTCTGGCACCTGCCATAGTATTTCTTTTGGGAATATGGTTGTTGGGTGAGACTTTTACGATAGGAAAAGTTGTTGGATTGATTTTAATCATTGTTGGACTGATTGTTACCGTCAAATATTAAAATGAAGAAGTTAGCAATTATTGGTGCAAGCTATTTACAACTCCCGCTTGTCAGTAAAGCAAAAGAAATGGAAATTGAAACCCATTGTTTTGCGTGGGAAGATGGTGCAGTCTGTAAAGAAATAGCCGATTTCTTTTATCCTGTTTCAATCCTTGAAAAAGAACAGATATTGCAAATCTGCCAACAGGTGGGCATTGATGGCATAACCACCATTGCTTCTGATGCAGCAGTTCCTACAGTTTGCTATATTGCAGGGGTAATGGGATTAACAGGAAATGCATTTAATGATGCATTGGCAGCAACTGACAAGTATGCTATGCGCCAACGATTCGCTGAATTCTCTGTTACATCACCACGATTTATAATAGCTGAGAACAATTATTCCATTGAAAATTTCAGATTCCCTGTTATAGTTAAACCTACTGACCGTTCAGGAAGCCGGGGGGTGAAAAAGATTGAGTATCCTGCCGATTTAGAAGATGCAGTAATCAGAGCCCGTAAGGAATCATTTACAAACAGGGCCATTATTGAAGAATATATCTCCGGAAGGGAAGTAAGTGTGGAGAGTATTTCCTGGAAAGGGAAACATTACATACTCGCCATTACAGATAAGGTTACAACCGAAGAACCATATTTTGTGGAACTTGAACACCATCAACCCAGTCAATTGGCTGAACAAATACAACTGAAGATAAAAGCAGAAACTCTGAAAGCACTTTCGGCCTTACACATTGATTATGGTGCAAGCCATGCCGAATTTAAGATTACTACTCAGGGTGAGGTGTTTGCCATTGAGGTTGGAGCGAGGATGGGTGGCGATTTTATTGGCTCCCATTTGGTAAGGCTTTCGACAGGGTATGATTTTGTAAAAGGGGTTGTCGATATTTCATTGGGCTACTTTGAAGAACCGGTGCTGAAGGATAAACGATGCTCCGGAGTTTATTTCCTTTGTAAAGAAACCGAACATCTGCTTCCTGTAATACAAAATTCAGGGAATTATAATCAATTTGTGGAAGCTGAACTGACTGATTCGGAATTGCATGCTATACAATGCAGTGCTGATAGGAGTGGCTATTTTATTTACCAGGCTGAAAAACGTTTTATATTATGAAAAATCCTCATTTATCCATTGTAACTACCCTCTATAAATCAGAAAGGTTTTTAGATATTTTTGTCGCACAATGTGAAGAAGCAATGGTGGCAATAAAGTGTGACAGTTACGAACTTATCTTTGTGAATGATGGTTCGCCGGATAATTCGTTGGATAAAGTGTTGAAGCTAAAAGAAACGAACAATAACATAGTAGCCGTTGATTTATCCCGTAATTTCGGACATCACTATGCCATCATGGCGGGGTTAACTTATTCTACGGGTGATTATGTGTTCCTGATCGACTGTGACCTGGAAGTTCCGCCAACTCAGATACCTGTTTTTTATAACAGGCTAAATGAAGAAAAAGGATGCGATGTAGTATTTGGGGTACAGGAAAAAAGAAAAGGGTCTTTTATAGAACGGATAGTAGGTGGATTGTTTTACAGTTTTTTTAATAGCCTGACGGATACCCGAATCCCTGAGAACTTGCTTACCGAACGATTAATGAGCAGAAGGTATATTGATGAACTAATAAAAATGGGTGATAAAAACATTTTTATGGCAGGCATGATGCAATGGGTTGGCTTTAAGCAAATCCCTATTACCATAAAAAAAGGATTACGTGAAGGTAAAAGCACGTACACGTTAGGCAAACGAATTGCACTAAGCATGGAGGCAATAACCTCTTTTTCGTCCTATCCCCTGGTTATGTTATTTAAATTCGGTTTTTTTATATCTACCTTAAGTGTTATTACTGGAGCTTATTTCCTGATAAAAAAACTGATTTACCCGGAGATTGTACTTTCAGGGTTTACGTTTTTAATAGTAGTTCTCCTCTTTTCAGTCGGTATTATTATAAGCTCATTAGGTATCCTTGGAGTTTATATTGATAAGCTCTTTAATCAAAGCAAGAACCGGCAGAGCTTTATCGTGAAAGATATATACAAATAGGAACATGAAAAACAAGATTAAGAAAGTTGTAATATTTGGTGTCAGTGATTTTGCCAGTCAGGTAAGTTTTTACCTGCGACAGGATTCTGATTATGAAATTGTAGCCTATACGGTGAATGCAGAATATAATAAAACGAAGACCTTCCTGGATTTACCGGTGGTTGATTTTGAGGAAGTAGTGACTCTGTATCCGCCTACAGAATATGCTATGTTTATAGCCATCGGGTATCACAAATTAAATGCGACCCGTACAACTAAATTCGATGAAGCAAAAGTAAAAGGATACCGTCTGATCAGTTATGTCTGTTCCCGGAATTCGTACTGGAATGATCTTCTGGTCGGTGAAAATTGTTTTATCATGGAAGGGAATATCTTTATGCAAAATGTCAAAATAGCCGATAATGTAATAATAGCCGTTGGCAACAAGGTTGGCCATGATTCGGTGATTGAAGAGAATTGCTTTTTAACTTCGAACATCATGTTAGGTGGTTTTTGTACCATAAAGAAAAATACATTTATCGGATTAAGTGCCGTTGTCAGGGATAAGACAACGATCGAAGAAAATAATATACTGGGAGCCGGGGCTATTATATTGAAAAACACGAAAAAAGGAAGCTCTTTTCTGACTACCTCAACTCCTCTGACTCCTGACCCGAATAACTATATCATGGATTTTATTTGAATTAATAATTAAAAATTAAAAATTAATAATTGCCAGAATCTGAAATGCAAGCTTTTATAGATTAACAAATATATCATTAAATTTCTACTATTACTTAAAACAAATATTTCATTATGGAATCAACAGAATTTATAAAAAACTTTGCAGCACAGTTTGATGATACCGATGCATCTGAATTTACGCTCGAAACACGTTTCAGGGATTTGGATGAATGGTCATCATTAAACGCACTGGCAATACTAAATATGATTGGGAAGAAGTACTCCGTTTTCCTTAAACCGGACGAAATGAAACCAACCAACACCATTCAGGATTTGTTTGATCTTGTTAATTCAAAAATAGTATAATAATCAATTGATTTGATTGTATCATTCTAGTTTATGTTAATTTACTGTCATTTGTTTTGCCATTACGATCTTTCGCTCTTCTTCCATAATTATGAATTATGAATTATAAATTATGAATTACTTATGCTGAATCCTTTTTCATTAGTTGGTAAAACAATTCTGGTAACCGGTGCTTCGTCCGGTATTGGAAGAGCTACAGCTGTCGTTTGTTCCCAAATGGGTGCATCACTTGTCATTACAGGTCGCAATGAAACACGTTTGAATGAAACATTTTCAATGCTCGTTGGAGAAGATCATAAACAAATATGTGCTGACCTGACTAATACCGATTCATTGGATAAGCTTGTTGAGTGTTTGCCTAAACTGGATGGACTGGTAAACAATGCCGGTATTGCAAAACCGTTGGTCCTTCAACTGACAGATGCTGAAGATGTAAACGATATTATGCAAATCAATGCTTTAGGACCAATTCATTTAACCCGCCTGGTATTGCAACATAAGAAACTGAACAAAGGAGCATCTCTGATTTACATATCATCAGTTAACGGGAATAATTGTGCCTATATCGGAAGTTCAATATATGCAGCTTCCAAAACTGCATTGACAGGTTTTATGAAAGGTGTTGCATTGGAACTGGCACCCCGTGGTATACGTGCCAATTGCATTAATCCCGGTATGATCGGCACTGACTTATTGAAAGATGGGAATATTGGTCAGGAGGAACTTGAAGCCGACCGTTTGAAGTACCCGCTTAAACGGTATGGCACACCAGAAGAAGTAGCCTATGCAGCCGTCTATCTGCTTTCTGACGCTACCCAATGGATTACAGGAAGCAGTTTATTGATCGATGGTGGATATACGTTGCAGTAATTGGTTGATTAGTTGTCCCGATAGCTATCGGGAGGTTGATTAGTTAATTGGTTAATAGGTTGATTGAGGTAATTTGATGAAATAGTAAGAATTAGAAAATAAATATTGTCCTATTATAAATAGAACTTTATAAACCCTCTGCTCTATCACCCTCTCTTACTCCCTCTCCATGTGGAGAGGGCAGGGGGAGAGGTCATATTAAATGAAGAAATAAAACAAGATAATATGTTTTTCCTACTTCTTGATTCATGAAGTTACCTGGATTTTAATAATACAAATTGAATACGATGAAAACTTATATAAAGGCTATTTCCTATTATTTACCGGAACAGGTAGTTTCAAACGAAGATCTGGTAAAAGATTTCCCTGAATGGACAGTTGAAAAAGTGGCCGGTAAAGTAGGTGTACATCAACGTCATGTGGCCTCAGAGAATGAAACTGCTTCTGATATGGCTACCAAGGCTTCCGAAAAGCTTTTTACCGAACACAATATCGATCGGTCGACTATTGATTTTGTACTGCTATGTACCCAAAGCCCCGATTATTTTTTACCTACTTCTGCTTGCCTTATTCAAAACAGGTTGGGTTTATCCACTTCGTGTGGTGCATTGGACTTTAATCTTGGATGCTCAGGTTTTGTATACGGTTTATCACTTGCCAAAGGATTGATTGCAGCCGGGATTGCTAAGAATGTGCTTTTGCTGACAGCAGAAACATATTCAAAACATATTCATCCGAAAGATAAAGGAAATCGCACTATATTTGGAGATGCATCGGCTGCTACCCTGGTTTCTATGGATGGTTTTGCTTCTGTTGAGGAATTCTGCCTGGGTACTGATGGCCGTGGAGCTGAAAACCTGATTGTCAGGAAAGGTGGATCACGCCAGCCAAATGCACTGGGTGATCTGGTGTTTGATGAAAGTGGCAACCCCGGTTCATCTGACTATCTTTACATGAATGGAGGGGAGATATTCAATTTTACTGCAGAAGCTGTTCCCATTTTAGTAGATCAGGTACTGGCGAAGAATCAACTTACGAAAGATGATATTCAACTATTCGTATTCCACCAGGCCAATAAATATATGATGAACTATCTGCGTAAGTTGATTGAAATAGAACCTGAAAAATTTTATTTCTTTCTTGAGAACGTTGGTAATACTGTATCATCCACCATTCCCATTGCGTTGTGCGAAGCACAAAAGGAAGGGAAATTAAAAGGCAATGTACTAATTGCAGGTTTTGGAGTCGGATATTCGTGGGGCGCTACTGTTCTTAAATGTAGAAAGTAGTCGGTAGTCGGTAGTCGGTAGAAAGTAGAAAGTAGAAAGTAGTAGGTAGAAAGTAGAAGTAGGAAGTACAAATAAGAAGAGTAAATAAAATTGCTGAAAGTTCATTTTTACATTACTACATTTTCACATCACCATATCAACACAACACCACATTAATTAATATATGAAATTTACAGGCAAGTATAAACTTAATAATCTTATCAAGGCACAATGGCCTCTTAGTTTATTATTGATTGCTTCCCCATGGATTTTATTATTTGTTACTACCGGTTTACTAGCCCATCATTCTGTTTTTAATTCAGTACCCTGTTGGTCCGACGAGTTGGCGTACTGGCATGAAGTATTGTCGTTTAGCCAAAAAGGATTGGATTTTGGATATTACAGCATGAATGAAGTTCTACCAACATTTTTTTCGTTCGGAACACATGGTTTTGGTGCCGTAACTGTCTATGCTATGTTCGGTAAAATATTCGGATGGAAGGCTTATTCCCTGGTTATTGCCAATACGTTTTTTATGTCATTGGCTTTTTTGTTGCTCATTACTCTTATTAAAATATCAAATAAGAGCTTGCTTTTAATCTGTGTTTTCTGTCTGACATACACTCCGTTGATTCTTTTTTCAGCAACTTCCATGACTGAATTATTAAACTTTTCGGTACTTATCATGTATTTCGGATTGCTTCAGATGTATATGAAACGGGAAGGGAAAAAATGGCCTGTGATCCTTGTTCTTTTCTGCACGGCCATTTCATGTATCCGGATTATTTACATTATTCTTTTTCTGCCGGTTTTGTTTAAAAGAAATCAAAAATTTAAATTTGATTTAAAATTTCTGATTCTTTTCGTTTTATGGATCGCATACAGCGGGCTGTTGTTTGTTTTGAACAATCATTTTGTATCTCCTTATCCCGATTCTTTCTTATATGAATTATTTTCGAGTAACAGTATTCCGGATTTTGTCAGTAATTTTGTATCTCACTTTGCAGAAAACACACTGAATCTGATAAACCCTGTTTCGGAAAATATAATACAGGTCCTTCAACGATATTTCCTGCTAATTTTCATTCTTATTTGTCTGGTAAAATCAAATATTATCCAGTCAAAATTTAAAAAGATTGAAATCGATTATTTTAGTGTCTTTTTGATCCTGTTTCTATTCCTGTTGGTGAATATCGCTGCCTATGATGTCTTCGACTGGAGGGATTACCGGGTATTGGCACCGGTTTTGTTTGGAAGTATATTATATCTGATACTGAATGAAAAGAGTCCGGTTATTGTTAGCTCGATTGTTTTTAATACCATTGGTATTGTATTCCTGCTGATCTCACCACAGGTTGTGGAATCATTTCAAACAGGCAGGTACTCTAAACCACTGGGAAACCCATTATTGAACAGGATAGAATATACAGCTCATCCTATCTCGCGATTTTATAACACGCTTGTTATCCAACAGCTAAATACCAATACGGTTCTGAATATCCCGGCAGGAATCGGAATTAGTTATTCTGATGTGCTTTCTGATAAGTTGAGATCACGATATATTTTTACCGATAAAAAAATACGGTTAAAGACATATAAACTAATTAGTTCAGGCGACTCAGGTTTTTTGTATATGAAAAAATAAGTAGAATAACCGAATCAAATTATTCTATTTTAAATTTAGTTTTGGAATGAAAAGTATAAAATCGGGGAATAAAATTAATTACTCATTGTCATTGCAGGATTCAATGTTAATAAAAGGTGTTGCAATCTGTTTTATGCTTTGGCATCATTTGTTTTATGAACATCCGGAGTATGGAAAAATAGTGCAGTATTCTGCTTTTTTTGGAAAAGTTTGCATTGCAATGTTTCTATTTGTGAGTGCTTATGGTTTGACAATACAATTCTCAAAAATAAATGTATTCAGGTTGGAAGCATCTGTGGGTAAAGAAACTCTTAAATTTATCGCAAAACGGTTGTTGAAATTATATGTAAATTATTGGGTTATATTTCTCATATTTTTACCGTTAGGTATTTTATTTTTTAATAAAAGTCTGCAAATCTCCTACGGTATTCAGGGCAATCATGTCTATCATTTGATTCTGGATTTCTTTGGTATGCAAGGCTCTGAATCTTATAATTCTACCTGGTGGTTTTATCAGTTGATAATAATGTTGTATCTGTTATTCCCATTATTATATATAGCAGTAAAAAAATGGAACATAGCAATTCTTGTATTGTTTTTTGTAATTTTGGGGTCTCATTACTATAAAATCCCAATTATACACGACTGGCTTTTCCCTTTTGCTTTGGGTATTAGTTGCGCATTAAACAGCGATAGAATAACTTCTTTTATAAACAGGATCAATAAAATGATATTGATTGGTTTTATTTCAATTTTATTTCTTTTTATTGTATACATTAGGTTAGTTAATTGGCGTACAGGTGGGAGTGGAGTGGATGGACTTTTTACTTTAGTATGGATTATGATACTGGTCTTAACGGTTCGGGATGTGAAAATAGTTACTCCTGTATTAAAGTATCTTGGAAAACATTCAATGAATATTTTTATGGTTCACACTTTTATTTTTTATTATTTCTATCCGGATTTTATATATTCTTTCAGGTATCCTGTCTTAATATTTATTATTCTGATATCATGTTCCTTAGGCATCTCAATTCTAATTGAATATTGTAAGAAAATAATGGGGATATATGGATTTGAGAATAAAATCATTGATATGTTTCAGACAACTAAAACTTCAAATAAGATTACTAACTAAGCACTAATTGATAACTACCTACTACCTACTATAAACTACCTACTACCTACTATAAACTACCAACAACTTACTATAAACTACCTACTACCATGATCCCATTCAACAAACCATATCTCACAGGCAAAGAAGCTCATTACATGTACGAAGCCGTCTTTACCGGCAAAATATCCGGTAATGGCATGTTTACACAACGTTGCCAGGCATATTTTGAAAAACGGTATGGTTTTAAGAAATGCCTGCTGACTACCTCGTGTACCGATGCACTCGAAATGGCTGCCATATTATGCGATTTAAAGCCCGGTGACGAAGTTATTATCCCAAGTTATACATTTGTGTCCACAGCGTTGGCATTTGTTCGGGAAGGCGCTAAAATTGTTTTTGCTGACAGCCGTTCGGAACACCCGAACATGGACATTGACAGGATTGAATCACTTATTACGTCAAAAACCAGGGTGATAGTACCTGTCCATTATGCCGGTATGGCCTGTGATATGGATCAGATCATGGCCTTAGCGGATAAATATAATTTGTTGGTGGTGGAAGATGCAGCACAGGCAATCGATTCTTATTATAACCCTCTGCCTCCTAAAGGGGGTATTAAAACTGATAGCCGTCCATTGGGAAGCATTGGTCATCTGGCAGCTTTCTCTTTTCACGAAACCAAGAATATTATATCCGGAGAAGGTGGTATGCTTGCCATCAACGACGAGCGGTTTATCCATCGTGCAGAGATCATCTGGGAGAAAGGTACCAACCGTGCTGAGTTTTTCAGGGGAGAAGTGAATAAATACGGTTGGGTGGATATAGGCTCTTCTTTTCTGCCATCCGAAGTTATTGCTGCCTTCCTGTGGGCCCAGATAGAGCATCTTGACGAGATTCAAAACAAACGCAAACAACACTGGAACCGCTATTACGAGGCATTTAAACCACTGGCTGATAAGGGCTGCTTTCATATCCCTGAGATTCCAGACTATGCCACGAACAATGCACATATGTTTTACCTGGTCTGTCCTTCGCTTGAGGAACGTACAAGGCTGATAAACACCTTGAAACAAAACGATATACTGGCAGTGTTTCATTACCTGAGCCTGCACAGCAGTCCGTACTACCATGAAAAACATGATGGAAGGGTATTGGCCAATTGCGATATGTTTGCCGATTGCCTGGTACGTTTGCCATTATTCTATGAGCTATCAGACAGTGATTTGGATATGATTATTGAAACTGTTACTTCACTGTATAGTAAGTAGAAGGTAGAAAGTAGAAAGTAGAAAGTAGAAAGTAGAAAGTAGTAGATAGAAGGTAGAAAGTAGAATGTAGAAAGTAGACAAAATATAAAAGTAAAAATATTAATCATTATATAAACCTTAGGAATATGATTTATCATGGATTTAAGGATTTACTGGCTTATCAAAAAGCATATCAAAAGGCATGCAATATCTTTGATATTACATTAAGATTTCCAAAGGAAGAGAGATATTCATTAATAGACCAGATAAGACGTTCTTCACGATCAGTGTGTGCTAACCTGGCAGAAGCTTTTAGAAAAAGAAATTATCCTAAACATTATTTTCTCAAACTAACCGATTGCCAGGGAGAAAATAGTGAGACATTAGTATGGCTTGACTTCTCATTAAGTTGTCAATATTGTACTGAAGATGAATATAAACAATTAATAGAATTAAATAATGAAGTCGGAAAACTATTATCATATATGATGAATAATCCTGATAAATTCGGGGTGTCTACTACATAAACATTTATTCAAAACTAAATCTAATTGATTACCAACTACTTTCAATATATTAATTTCTACTTACTGTATTTTTATTTCTACTTTTTATTTATTACTTACTATAAACCACTTACTATAAATCACTTACTATAAACCACTTACTATAAACTACCTACTACCTACTACCTACTACTTACTAATAAGCTATGTACAAAAACCGATATATACTTCCGCTTCTTTTTTTATTTTTATTCACTGCATACTACAGTCTATTAAAACTAATTCCTTCCGATTACAATGATATCCACGATCATGCTGCTTTTGCCCGTCAGATGTGTACCGGTGAAATTCCCTATACCGGTAATTTTCTGGTATATCTCCTGGTAAATATCTTCTCTTTTTTTACGGCTAAAGTAAACCCGACAGAGATCAGTTTATGTGCATTACTCGCTATTGCAGGTGTATACCGGTATTCGTTGACCCAAACCGTGATAAGCCGTACCCTACACCCTGATCAAAATAACCCTAAGAATAGTTGGGCGGCCGTAATGCTGGCATTGAGTATGTTATTTGTTTTTGTTATTCCTATTCCAAGCTATTTTTCGGACGATCGTTTTTTCTATATCGGCAATTATGTTCCGAATGTGTGGCACAATTCCACCATCCTTTTTTTATTTCCATTCGCTATGTTGCTTTTTGAATTGTCATACAGACAATTGGAAACTTATACCACTAAGCGCAATACGTGGATCTTCCTGTTGATCCTGCTGAACCTGTTTATAAAACCAAGTTATTTCTTTGTGTTCATTATCGTCTATCCGATCCTGTTACTTTGCAGGTATAAGCTGAAGAAAGAATTCTGGTTAAGTGTCTTCCCGTTGATAATCGGCTTTTTCTTTTTAATCCTGGAGTACTGGATTATTTATAAAACCCAACGACCAACAGGCAAAGAAGCTTCGTCAGTGATATTCATGCCTTTTTACCGGAATCCTGAGTTTGCAGATTTAGGCCTGTTGCCGGTATCCATGGTCTTTTCTCTGTTTTTCCCTTTACTCTATACGCTCCTCAATTTGCCAAAGTTGTTAAAGAGCCGGTTGTTTTGGTATACGTTCCTTTCGTTTGCAGTCTCTGTCCTTATCTTTCTGTTTATATCCGAGTCGGGTCCCAGGGCTTCCCACGGTAACTTCTACTGGCAGATTGTTATCTGTACCTGGTTTTGTTTTTTTGTATCCCTGTTATCCCTGCTGAAGGATCTTAAAATTCAAGGCAATACGGTTAGAAATATGTTCCTGATATCCCTGTTCTCCATCCATGTTATCCTTGGAATTATTTATTTTGTCAGGATACTGGTTACAGGGAGTTATTATTGAAAATAAAGATCGATTTACACAGATTGAAAAAAAAGGATTTACACAGATTGAAGAAAAAGGATTTACACAGATTTAAGATAGATTTCCGCAGATAAGAGTAAATCCTCATTTCTCATTTCTCATTTCTCATTTCTCATTTCTCATTTCTCAATCCTCAATCCTCATTTCTCATTTCTCATTTCTCATTTCTCAATCCTCAATCCTCAATCCTCAATCCTCAATCCTCAATCCTCAATCCTCAATCCTCAATCCTCAATCCTTACCTCTTACCTCTTACCTCTTACCTCTTACCTCAAACTTTCTACCAATTACCCATTTCTACTATTCGTCACGTATTCACAGTATTTTTATCAATGAAATAAAGTTATATCTATATTACATCTATATTACATCTAAGTAACATCTATATCTACATGATAATAGGGAGTAAACCCAAAGCCCTTAAAGGGGATGTGAAAATATGATCCCAACCAACCCCGGATAAGGAAGAAGAAACACTTTTATAAATACTGACAGAGTTATCGGGAAAGGCGTTTTTAGGGGAATAATGCTTAAAAATGAAGTGTAATTTTCAACGTTCCTGTATTCTTTTTTATTTAAAACAGATTTATCCATTCATTTAAATTGTTTCCAGGCGCATATAAAAATTAATCCGTACTTTTTATTCATAATTTATTCTTATTTTTGTCTTCTATTGTAGCATTTGTGCAGAAATTGCTACATGGTTGGAGTTGTAAATATGAATCACTATTCAATAATTGTAAGGTATAGATGAAGATAGCAATCGTAGGAACCGGTTATGTAGGGTTAGTCTCAGGAACATGTTTTGCGGAAATGGGTGTGGATGTGACTTGTGTGGATGTGGATGTTCAAAAAATAGATAACCTGAATAAAGGCATTATTCCAATTTACGAACCGGGACTTGAAGATATGGTCCTGCGGAATATCAAAGCCGAACGATTGCATTTCACCACTTCATTACCGGAGATATTAAACGATGTTCAGGTAGTGTTCAGTGCTGTAGGTACGCCCCCTGATGCCGATGGCAGTGCTGACCTGAAATATGTGCTGGAAGTGGCCAGGACTATTGGCCAGACCATGCAACAATATGTCCTGTTGGTTACCAAAAGTACTGTACCTGTTGGAACAGCTGCCTTAGTGCGGCAGACTATCCAGGCCGAACTGGACAAACGGAGTGTAACCATTGAGTTTGATGTAGCTTCCAATCCTGAATTTCTGAAAGAAGGTGATGCCATCAAGGATTTTATGAGCCCTGACAGGGTAGTGGTTGGGGTGGAGAGTGATAAGGCCCGTGAGCTGATCACCAAACTGTACCGTCCCTTCCTGCTGAATAACTTCAGGGTGATTTTCATGGATATCCTGTCCGCCGAGATGACCAAATATGCTGCCAACGCCATGCTGGCAACCCGTATCAGCTTTATGAACGATATGGCCAACTTGTGCGAGCTGGTGGGAGCCGACGTGAATATGGTACGTAAGGGAATTGGTTCCGATCAGCGTATCGGCGGCAAGTTCCTGTATGCCGGTTGTGGATACGGTGGATCCTGTTTCCCAAAAGATGTAAAAGCGTTAATCCGTACTGCCGGCCAGAAAGGCTATGAATTACGGGTGCTCAAGGCAGTGGAGGAAGTGAATGCCTATCAAAAGCAGGTATTGTTTCATAAACTGCAAAGACATTTTAACGGTGAACTGTCCGGTAAAACAATTTGTATCTGGGGATTATCGTTCAAACCAAATACCGACGACATGCGTGAAGCACCCGCCCTGGTGCTGATTGAAAAATTACTTGCAGCAGGCTGCAACGTGCGTGCCTTCGACCCGGTAGCCATGCCCGAAGCGAAAGAACTTGTAAAATCCACCATGACCTCTGTGGATACCACTCACATGTATTTTGCCAATGATATTTACGATGCAGTGCTGGATGCCGATGCACTCCTCCTGGTGACAGAATGGAAAGAATTCCGTATGCCTAGCTGGGGAGTCGTGAAAAAATCCATGAAAGGTTCACTTATCATCGATGGTCGTAATATCTACGATAAGATGGAAATGAAGGAGATGGGGTTTGTGTATGATGGGATAGGATAAATACAGATTTAAGACAGATAAACACAGATTTAAGAACAGATAAGAACAGATAAAAAACGGATCAATATGGACGAGTTTCTGTATAAAGATGAAGGGTATAAAATCATTGGATGTTTTTATGCTGTATACAATACCTTAGGCCCCGGATTTTTAGAATCTGTTTATCAGGAAGCCCTTTCAAAAGAATTTGATAAGAATAGCATTCCCTATATCCGGGAGCAAAAACTTGAAACCTATTACAATGAAGAGAAACTAAAGAAACACTTCAAAGCTGATTTTATATGTTTTAATGATATCATCGTAGAAATAAAAGCTCAAAAGTTTATTGTTAAAACAGATATTGATCAGGTAATTAATTAAATTAGCGCTACTAAAATAAAAATAGCATATTTGGTAAACTTTGGAGCACCAACTATATATTACAAAAGAATTATTCATACAGATAAACACAGATGAACACAGATGAATACAGATGAATACAGATGAATACAGATTAATACAGATTAACACAGATAGGAAAAAATAGGATACTTCGTCTTATCTGTGTAAATCTGTCTTTAATCTGCGAAAATCAGTTATTAATCTGTGAAAATCATTTCTTCAATCTGTGTAAATCATTTTAATATTATGCCATATAACTGGGACTATTTAGACAAAAAGGCTTATAACAATAAAGTAGGAAACTATAAGTATAGACGTGAGTTTAACTTTATTGTTGAAAATGGGGATAGTCATTTTGAAAAGATCCTGGATATTGCCGGAGGTTCCGGAAGATTTGCAATCCCATTGTGTCAATACTCCACAACCATTCAGGTGCTGGATATTAGCCGGGATGCACTTGAATTAATAAAAGAACGTAATAGTACAATTGAAACAATTCATTCGGATTTTATTAAAGCTGAAATAAACGATTCATACTCTCTAATACTTTGTATTGAAGCACTGGGGAGTTTTCAGGACTGGGAAACTTTTTTTAATCGGGTAAATTCGATACTTCAGGATAATGGACGATTTATTTTTACCTACACCAATCCAAGAAGTTGGCGTTTTTATCTTCGGAAGCTAAGACACTGGAAAAATGGATTTCATCCGTATAAAGAAATGGAATTGCATGAACTTGAGACTTTACTGATTGCCTGTAATTTTGAAATTGAAAATATGGAAGGTATGAACTGGATTCCTTTACCACTGAGTTCTAATTCCATATTTGTTTCCGTCTTTGAGAAAATGGAAAAGTTGTTCGGACTCAGGAAATGGCATTCGCAAAGTCCATGGTTATTATTCTCTTTGAAACGAATTAAGATAAATACGAATTACACGAATTTTAAGACGAATTACACGAATTGAGTTAAATACGAATTACACGAATTACACGAATTAAGACGAATTAATATCATAATTTGATTGTTAAACTTAGATTCAATATTATTCAATACAACATATTTTAATCGGAATGGGGAATGACAACTATTAAAAAAGCTGTTTTATTATGAGATTTATGATTACATTTGTGTATTCGACTACCAATTCGTGTAATTCGTATTAATTCGTGTAATTAGTTTTTAAATTCGTGAAATTAGCATTTATGCCAACAGCAATAAAATTCGAAAATATATCCAAACAATACCGCCTGGGCCTGGTATCTACCCACACCATCAGCCATGACCTGAACAGGTGGTGGCAGACGTCTATCCGTGGCAAGGAAGATCCTTACCTGAAGATCGGGGAGGTGAACGACCGCGCTCATAAAGGAGTAAGCGATTATGTGTGGGCATTGAAAGATATAAATTTTGAAGTGAAGCAGGGTGATGTTTTGGGTATTATCGGTAAAAACGGTGCAGGAAAATCAACCCTGCTTAAGATTCTATCCAAAGTAACAGCACCCACCACCGGAATAATCAAAGCCCGTGGACGTATTGCCTCCTTGCTGGAAGTTGGTACAGGTTTCCACCCTGAAATGACCGGGCGCGAGAATATCTACATGAATGGCGCTATTATGGGTATGACCAAAGCCGAAATAAACCGCAAGTTTGATGAGATAGTTGATTTCTCCGGCGTAGAACGCTATATAGACACTCCTGCCAAGCGTTACTCCAGCGGAATGACCGTACGCCTTGGTTTTGCCATTGCCGCTCACCTTGACCCCGAAATACTGGTTGTGGACGAAGTTCTGGCTGTAGGGGATGCAGAGTTTCAGAAAAAAGCAATCGGGAAAATGCAGGATGTAAGCAGAGGGGAGGGGAGAACTGTGTTGTTTGTAAGTCATAATATGGAGAGTATGCGTAGTTTATGTTCTAAAGGTCTTTTGTTAAATAATGGAATATCAGTTTTTACTGGTACGATTTCAGATACCATAGTTGAATATCAAAAAGATGTTGATAAGGGCCAGACATGGAGTGGTCTTTGTGGTGATTCAAAAATTATCCAATTGTTAGAAACAAACGTAAGTTCCTTAAATGAAGAACAGATATATAATTCATCTGTTATAGAAGTTCAATTTAAAGTAAGAATAATAGAAGATATATCTTCTCTTGTTTTAGGTTTTAATATATATAGTTTTTTTGGGCATCCAGTCGCAAGAGCAGATTATAATGATAAAAACAAAGTAAAGACTTTATCGCCGGGAGAATACTCAATATTATTTCAGATACCATCAAATACTCTGGCAACTGGTAATTATATGTTGAAATTTGATATTGCAAAGCCAAATATAAAAAATTTTGCTTCTGAAGAAAGTGATTTGTATTTTACCGTTTTACCTGATAATACATTCGGTAATATTTTTTCTTCATCAAATTCAATAATTCATAATTCTATAATAAGAGAAAACTGGTTTCATAATATTGAAAAATTGGATAGTGTATGCTGTCAATAATAATTTGTTCACGTCATACTTATTTGTCAAAAGATTTGACTGAAAATTTAAATTCGACGATTGGGATAGAATATGAAATTATTATAGTTGATAATAGTTCAAACAGATATTCAATATTTGAAGCTTATAATTTAGGAGTAAGTCGTGCTATTTATCCTTATTTGTGTTTTATGCATGAGGATATTTTATTTCATACGAATAACTGGGGAAAGAAGGTAATTGAACATTTTAATAACCCGGAAGTGGGTATAATTGGAGTTGCTGGTTCACATTATGTTCCTAAACTACCAGGTGCACATTGGAGTTCTGGGATAACATCTGCAAATATAATACATACAATCAATCAAAATCCAACGATAGAATCTTTTAGGTTTTTAAATAACGAAGAATCATCAGTTAAAGGAGTAATATTAGATGGTTTATGGCTATGTATTCCCGAAACAATAATTAAAAAGGTCTTTTTTGATGAAATTACATTTACGGGTTTTCATTGTTATGATTCAGATATTTGTTTACAAATCAGGAAACTAAATTTTACAGTTAATATTGTATTTGACATTGATATTGAGCATTTTTCACTTGGAAAAAGAGATATCTCTTGGTTAAAAGATATATTTACTTTTTACAATAAATGGGAAAAAGAACTACCCCTAAGTTCTGTAAAATTATCAAAAAAACAAATTAGTCAAGCAAATTTTTCCAATGCCAAGGAATTAATTGAACAAATACAGATTAATAAATTTGGATTATTATACATTTACAAAACCTGGATATATTATTTGAAGTCTAATCCTCCAACTTCAAATGGCAATTTGATGCTTTTAATAAGGCTAATAAATGAAAGATTTTATTTTTCATTGAAAAAAAAAATAAAAAAAAGAATTTGAAATAATGAAATTATCTATTATTGTAATCCCTGTTTTCAAAACAATTCCGGATTGGAATGAAAAAATATCATTTAATCAATGTTTAAAAATTTTATTTAAACATCCAATGTGTATAATTACTTACAAAGATCTGGATATTTCATATTACATTGATTTATTTGTAAAAGCACAAATTAAGTACACTGTTAAATACTTTGATAAAAGTTATTATGAAAGCTTACCTGCATATAATCAATTAATGTTGTCCATAAATTTTTACGAGAAGTTTAAATCTTATGATTACATGCTTATTTACCAATTAGATGCCTATGTCTTTAGGGATGAACTTGAATATTGGTGTGAACAAGGTTATGATTATATTGGTGCACCGTGGTTTGATGATGAAAGCAGAAAATCTCATAATTTGATAAATCCTAAATTCATTGGAGTAGGAAATGGCGGATTTTCGTTAAGAAAAATAAAATCGCAACTTAAAGTTCTAAATAGTTTATGCTATATAGTGCCAGTAAAAAGTTTAATAAAAGGATATTTATTAAAATGTAAAAATCAGTCTGTAAGATCAATTCTAATCGATACAACTAATTTATTAAAAGATCTGACTATCAAGAATAATACATTTTATATTTTCAATAATTACATTGATAATGAGGATGTATTTTGGGGCGAATTTTGCAAATCAAAGTTTACCTGGTATTCAATTCCAACATTTGAAACGGCATTTAAATTTTCATTTGAAATTCTTCCTGAATATTTATATAAAATGAATAATAACAAATTGGCGTTTGGTTGTCATCGTTGGCATATTGAACCCTATTTAAGCTTTTGGAATAAACATATTGAAACTGCATCTCAAACTAAAGATACATTATAATATCTCCGATTATTTATCAATAAGAACACACAAATTTAAATGAGAAAAATATATATAGCTGGTTGTGGAGGGATGCTTGGGGAAGCATTTCATAAACAATTTAGTGTTGATTATGAATTGAAATGTACAGATAAAGATGTAAATGAGAGTTGGCTTTCTTATTTAGATTTTAGTAATTTGGAAGCTTATCGAAAAGATGTATTTAATTTTCAACCAGATTACCTTTTTCATTTGGGTGCGTATACCGATTTGGAATTTTGTGAGTTGAATGCCGATGAAAGCTATCTTACAAATACCATTTCTGTTGAAAACGCTGTCTATATTGCCAATGAACTAAATATTCCACTATTATATATCTCTACAGCCGGAATTTTTGATGGTGGAAAAGCATTCTATGATGATTGGGATACACCTAATCCTCTTGGAGTTTATGCTCGTTCTAAATATATGGGTGAACGTTTTGTAGTTGAAAAGGCTAATAGATATTTGGTTTGTAGAGCCGGTTGGATGATGGGTGCTGGTCCGCAAAAAGATAAAAAGTTTATTCAGAAAATAATGAAACAACTCAAAGATGGAAAAAAGGAACTCTATATTGTGAATGATAAGGATGGTACACCAACATATACACAAGATTTTGCTTTAAATGTGAAAGCTTTGATAGAAAACGAAATGTGGGGATTGTATAATATGGTTTGTGGAGGTCAAACAAGCCGTTTAGAAGTGACTAAAGAACTACTTAGATTATTGGGGTTGGAAAACAGCATTAAAATTCAGGTAGTAGGCTCTGACTATTTTATGAAGGATTATTTTGCTGAAAGACCTGATTGTGAGAGGTTGATAAACAGAAAACTCAATATTAGAAACTTAAATTTAATGAGAAACTGGGAAGTTGCTCTTAAAGAGTATATTGATAATTATTATCAAAATTACTTGTAAATTATGGAAAATCAGAAGGTGAAAGTGATTTGTCTGACACCTGTCAGAAATAATGGCAATATTCTGGATCGATTTTTATCTGCTGCCAGTTTATGGGCAGACTATATAATTGTGTGCGATCAAATGTCTACTGATAATAGCCGATTGATAGCATTAAGATTTCCAAAAGTGATACTTATAGATAATCCTTCTGAGGAGTATAATGAATCGTTGCGTCAAAAACTATTGATAGATGAGGCAAGGAAAATTGATGGACCACGATTACTCATAACTTTAGATGCAGATGAAATATTTACACCTAATGTTTTGACATCTTCCGAATGGCAAAGTGTCTTGAGTGCTAATCCTGGTACTATAATTAAGTTTCAATGGGCAAATTTTGGTCCTGATTTAAAAACGATGTGGTTGGGTTATCATTTTCCATGGGGATATATGGATGATGGTTATCGACACGAAGAAGAAAAAAAGATACACAGTGGTAGGATACCTATTCCAATTAATCATGATGAAATCAATATCCAACAGATTAAAGTAATTCATTTTCAATTTACTGATTGGCCACTAATGGAAAGTAAACATCGTTTTTATCAATGTTTTGAAACTCTTAATTTTCCAAGTAAAAGTGCGGTTGATATTTTTCGTCAATATCACCATATGCTAGCAATTCCGAAAAGTCAGATTGTCCCAATACCCAATGAATGGATTTTGGAATATAGTCATTTAGGGATTGATATTTTGACTGTTAATTTTGAAACTAAAAATTGGTTCGATGGTCAAACCTTAAAACTCATAGAAAAAAATGGTGCTAAGGTTTTTAAAAAATTGAATATATGGGATGTAAATTGGGTTGAAATTGCAGAACTTTGGAATAAAACTAACTTGAAAATATATAAAGATCCTAGAAATATAGTTGATAAATTTATTCAAAGTTGGTTGTTAAAAACACAGACAAAACTAGATAAAAGGAGATATAGAAGAACTGACAGATTAATCAAATATATTTTTAAGTATTAAGAAGTAAGATTTTTATAAAAATTTAAATATAATGTTTAAATATGAATAACTTAGTAATCGGATCTAGTGGATTTATTGGAAAATCCTTATGTGAATATCTCAGAAACAAGAATGAAATCGTTACTGAATTTGATATTGTACGCAATAAAAATGAAGATGCCCGAGAAGTTGTTTTTTCATTGGAAAAATTTGACAGAATATATTTTTTAGCATGGGAAGTTGGAGGAGCAAAATATCTGTATGCTGAAAATGCTCAATTTGAGCAATTAGATAACAATTTGCAAATTTTGATAAATTTAATGCCACAATTAAAATTATCTAATAAGCCTTTTTTGTTTATTTCAAGTCAGTTAGCTGAGGATGTAGATACAGTTTATGGAGTTACAAAAAGATTAGGTGAAGTCTGGACAAAATTGCTTCCAAATGGTTTCTTCATTAGACAATGGAATGTTTATGGTCCAATTGAAGGTATTAGTATGAGAAGTCACGTAATATCTGATTTTATTTTACAAGCTATTACAACAGGTGAAATCAAAATGTTAACAACGGGAGACGAATTTAGACAATTTATACACATAGACGATGTATGTTCAGCATATTACACTGTAATCGATAAAAAGATAAAAGGTACATTTGATGTTACTAGTTTTGAGTGGATTAAAGTTATTGATGTTGCTAAAATAATTTCGGAGATTACAGGTGCAAAAGTAATTCCCGGAAAAATCATAGGATCAACCCCAAATACACCTATTAAAGGTAAAATCCCTGATTGGAAACCAACTATTTCAATGTATGATGGACTTAATGAAATGGTTGAAAAAATTGAGAAATTCAAATTATTAGAAATTGATATTTAGTCTGTCTATTTAATCATAAAATCCTTCTAAAATATTATTTGATAAATGAAGTTAGTAATTAATAAAATTAAAAATGGACATGTATCTCAAGATACTGTGGATGAATTTGAAAATACGATATTAAAAGATAGTATTGTTTCAAAGGCAAAAGAAATAAATAAATATGTATTTAGACTATTGCGCTTTATTAATCGATTGTGTGGTAAATTTGGTTTTACAGTTATAGGAAAAACAAATACTTTATATAAAGTTGAACCTTTATTAGATAGAAAACACCTTTTTACTGTCATGATGGGGTTAGACGTTTATAAATATAGATCTTATGGGTTTTTAACTAAGCATAATAAGAGCATTTTCATGATTGACGCTTGGGAACACGATCATGAAAAAATAGTGGATTTTGTAAATACATTCAAAATTGATAATATTTTCATATCTTCACTACAAGCTACTAATATGTTAGGATTATTGATTAAAGGAACTAACATAAATTGGATACCAGAAGGTATTAATCCGGAAGAATATAAATATTTATCATATAATGAAAAAGACATTGATGTTTTGGCTTTTGGACGAAAATATGATTTATATCATGACCGAATAGTTGGTTATTTACAAGAAAATGAGAAGAAATACTTATATGAGAAGGTTAAAGGTGAAATTATTTTCCCAACGCGGATTGAATTTATTGATGGACTAGCTCGTTCAAAAGTATCCATTTGTGTAACTGCAAATATAACTCATCCTATACGTTCTGGTAATATTGAAACTATGAATATTCGATACCTACAGTCTATAGTTTCAAAATGCTTACTTGTTGGTCATGCACCAAAAGAAATGGTACAATTATTTGGCTATAATCCGGTTATAGAGATTGATATGGAAAATCCGGTCGAACAATTAGATCGTATTTTAAAGAATTACTCTGATTATATTCCATTGATTGAAAAAAATTATCAACTAGTCCTGGAACATCACACCTGGCAGAATAGATGGAATCAAATAAAAGAATATTTAACAATAAATTCTTAAGGTAAAAGAATATGCCAAAATTTTCTATCATTACCATCAACCTCAACAATAGTCAGGGTCTAAAAAAAACCATGGATAGTGTTTTCAACCAAACTTCAAAAGTATTTGAGTATGTAGTTGTTGATGGTGGGAGTTCAGATGATAGTCTTGAATTGATTAAACAATTTGATAATAATAAACTTCAACGGTTTAACTGGATTAGTGAACCTGATAATGGTATTTACAATGCTATGAATAAAGGCATTAAAATGTCTACAGGAGAATATTTGTTGTTTTTGAATAGTGGTGATGAGTTTGTGAATGACTTGGTTCTGGAATTGGTAAGTGCAGTTATTGAAGAAAAAACAGAAATCTGTTCTGGAATCTTAAATATGATAGACAAAAAAAGTAGTATAATAAAACAACCACTTGCTGAATTAAGTTTATACCATTGCTTTTATGGAGGTTTAACTCACCCTAATACTTTTATTAGAAAGAGTCTGTTTGAGATGTATGGATTATACAATGAGAATAACAAGATCGTTTCTGATTGGGAATTCTTCTTACTTGTTGCCGGCTTACATCATACAACCTATCAGGCAATTTCAGTTCCTATTACTAACTTTTATATGGGTGGAATATCATCTAATCCTAAAGACCCTGTATTGTTGGAAGAAACGAAAAGAGTTATTGAAAAGCTGATTCCTTCAGCTATTTTAAAAGATTTGGAACGACTTGATTTATTAGAAGGGAGGATGAATCAAATTAATTTCAGGACGATGGAGTATTTAATGGAAAAACATTCAAAGACTGCTAAGATTATTTTTTTTCCACTTACGATTATATATTATGTATTAAAAAAGAAAATTAAATTAAAAATTTAGTGGGGATATTATCAAATATTATGAAAGCTTCCATTATAATTCCAACATACAACAGAGCTGATATAATAATTCGTTCTCTTGAAACATGGAGTAAACAGACTCTTTCACATGACGATTACGAGGTCATAGTTGTGGATAATAATTCCACTGATGATACTGCTGAATTGGTTAACGATTTTGTTAAGCAATATCCAAATTTCATCTATATAAAAGAGTTAAAACCTGGTTCCACAAATGCGCGGCATGCCGGAGCTCGAATAGCACAATCCGTTTTTATGATTTTTGCTGATGATGATGGATTATTTAATTCAACTTGCATAGAAGAAATTTTAAAAGTCTATCAATTAAATGAAGAAATAGATGCTGTTGCAGGGAAAATTGAGATTCTATGGGATAAAACTCCGCCTGAATGGATAGAACCCTATGAATTTATGTTGGGTAAGCTTAATTATGGAAATGAAGTTAAGATAGCTGCTGATTTGTATTTAAACGGAGGATTGTTTTCAATAAAAAAAAGTGTTTTCGATAAATTAGAAGGCTTTAATCCCGATTTAATGGGTGATCATCTGGTAGGTGATGGTGATACGGGATTGGTTATTAAACTTCATAATGAAAAGAAACTAATAGGATGGACCCCTTTTGCATGCATGCAACACATGCAATTTGTAGATAAACAAGGCACAGAAAAAGATATGGCACGACGTTTTTATAATATTGGGATTAGTGCTTCCTATGCTGTTTTCAGAGCAAACAATTTTAGATTTACTTTATCTATATTGAAATTCTTTATTAAATCGTTACTGTTATATTTTAAGAAGATTCTGGAAAATAATATTAAAGGACAAAAAAAGCAAAAAACTCTTTTTAGCTTAATGCAACGAAAGGGTGAAATAACTTTTTTTATTCAGTTAAAACATCAAAAGATTCGACAAATATATAATTTAAAGTAATTCAATTCAATTCAATTGGAAAAATATGGTGCCGTATAAACTTAGAGTAATAAGAGAATTAAATAGATGGTACACTTTTGTTCTCAAATTAACCGGCTATTATACACCCAATGCATCAAAAGTATTCTTGTTTCATGATATTGTTGATAATATTTCAGATGTTAAATCACCGTTTGCGATTTCATTAAATTCATTTAAAGTATTTTTATTGTTTCAAATATCAATTGGAAATCATTCGATTACTTTTATTGAACTTACCAATATGATATTACAAAAAGAGAAAAAACGGAATAACACATTTATAGTCACTTTTGATGATGCAAATGAGAGTGTTTACACCAAAGCATATCCTTTTCTTAAATTATACAATATCCCTTTTATCGTATTTATTACAAAAGAATTAATTGGGAAACCTGATTTTCTCAGCAAAGAACAAATTATTAAACTTTCAAAAGATAATCTGTGCACAATAGCTTCCCATGGGTGTCATCATTCTATGTTCCGTTATTTATCGGAACAGGAAGTTGAAAATGAATTGATTGAATCAAAGTTTTTTTTACAAAAACTATTAAACAAACCAGTTGAATGCTTTGCTTTTCCTTACGGTAGATTCGTGGAATGCTCCTTGAAAAACGTGAAACAACTTAAAAGGTCTGACTATTTGTTTTCATTCTCAGCCATTGCAGGCACATTAAAACAATCATGGTTTAGTTCATTATATTTCTTACCCCGTATTAATGTGGATGAAAGATTGGTTTTGAAAGTCAAACGCAAATAAATCTGTACGAATGATTAAAATAACTCCAAATGGTGGACTTTGTGATAGGATGGTTACATTTGAATCAACATACTTACTTGCAAAACAACTTAATGATTCACAGTTGATTTTAGAATGGAAATTAAATAAAGAATTAAATTGTCCATTTGAAGAACTGTTTCAACCAATTCCAACTGTATCGATAACCAATATAAAAGTAGGAGAAGTTAGTTCTCGTTCTATTCTGAAGCGAATAGTCAGACGATTAAATAAATTATATCGAAAATATATTGAACATAATGAAATAATTAATCTGGATAAACTCAACGTTACACCTGAATTTTCAATGACAGATCAACTTTGTAATCATTATTTAAAGCAACGTAACAAAATTACAATTAATGGTATTTATAATAATAGTGAAAATTGTAATTTTAAGCTATTTAAACCAACTCAGTTGTTAGAACAAAAAATAGATTCAATTATCTGTTTATTTACAAATGATACTATCGGTGTTCATCTCCGAAGAACAGATAATTTGTATGCCATCAAAGAGAGTCCTACCAGCTTATTTGTAGAAAAAATGAAAGATGAATTGAGAGTCAATCCTGATGTGACATTTTATGTGGCAACAGATTCAGCAGAAGAACTTAATAGTTTGATTACATTATTTGGTAATAGAATTCTATATCAAAAAGATTGCCTACGTGAAAGGAATTCTATCAATGGAATTAAAAGTTCTCTTATTGATTTGTATTCGTTATCTGCTACAAAAGTTGTTTGGGGTTCGTATTGGAGTGCATTCTCATTTGTAGCTTCTAAAATTGATAATAAGAAGTTATTAATTCTTAGAAATTGAACTCTTCATTTTCTTTAAACAATTTATCACTTATCAGTTTGCACTATGATATCAGTTTCACCCCAATTTATCAAAAATCCTGCAGTCTCAGTTTTTATCATTACATATAATCAGGAAAAAACAATAGCACAGACTATAGAAGGAATTTTGATGCAGAAAGGTGATTTCACCATGGAGCTAATTATTGGAGAAGATGCCGGGACTGATAATACCCGTAATATTTGTTTGGATTATCAGAAAAAATATCCTGAAACGATTAAGTTACTATTACAAGACAGTAATCAGGGAATTGTTAAGAATTATATTGATACTCTTAAACTCTGTCAGGGTAAATATATTGGTGTTTGTGCCGGTGATGATTACTGGATCGATAAATATAAGTTAGAAAAACAAATTCATTTTTTTGAAAGTCATCCTGATTATGGTGTTGTAACAACAGGTGGTTACCGTCTGATTGTCAGGAAAAACAAATTGGTTGAAGGAATAGCTCCTTTGAATCCTGAACCAGGTGGTGACGTGTTTCAATTAACCTGCAAGGGGGGAGTTTATGCCTTGCCTTTATCGCTTTTATTCCGGAGTGAATTGCTACAGCATTTTGATTTTGATGAATTTATAAAAAGAAAGTTTAGTTGCGAAGATATACCCATGCAAGCCATATTGGCAAAGCATACCAAATTTGGACATATACCTGACTTGACCTGTGTGTACAGGGTGTATAAAGAATCGATGACCTTTACGAACTTGCAGAGTCCAACGTATATGTTTTATCATGAAGGATTGGTCGCAATAAAACGGTATTTAAATGAGCTATATCCGGGCGAAGTTGATTTTAGTGAGACATGGGCATTTGATTATTTAGTGTATAGGCGTTTTTTGCAGGAAGTTAACCGCTTTAATTATGTAGGTGCAAAATCGCAATTGTCTCAATTAATTCATATAACTTTTAAAGAAAAGCGTGCATTAAGATTCTCAAAAACACGTTTTGGCTTTTATATTTTTTGTGTTTTGAAAAGAATTAAAATTATGTACCATGATTAAATCGCCTAAACTGATACAACTACCAAGAATTCTGGACAACAGGGGTAACCTTACATTTGTTGAAGGAAGTCGTCATATCCCGTTTGCAATAAAACGTAGTTATTGGATTTACGATGTGCCCGGTGGCGAAACTCGTGGTGGACACTCTTTTAAGGAACAGGACGAATTTATCATTGCATTATCTGGCAGCTTTGATGTGATGATTGATGTTGGAAATGGTAAGAAAAAAAGGTTTCAACTAAATCGCTCATATTTTGGTTTGTACATACCCAGGGGTACCTGGAGAAGTATGGAAAATTTTTCGACTAATTCATTAGCATTGGTTTTGGCCTCCACAACTTTCGAAGAAACTGATTATATTCGTAATTACGAAGATTTTATTACTTTTGCTAAATCTCCAGTCATAAGACAAACCATTATTCCAACGATCAATGAGTCCCGGATTAAAGAAAATGACAGAATGTTAGTTTCAACAATTGATGATTGCAGGATAATTGAATTGGATAAGAACCATAAAGTAAAAGGCAATATTACTGTTGTTGAGAATAAAGGAGTTATTCCATTCGATATTGAACGGGTATATTATTTGTATGATGTTCCCGGTGGTGAAGAGCGGGGAGGACATGCACATAAAGAATTAAGCCAGTTACTCGTCGCTGCGAGCGGAAGCTTTGATGTTGTATTGGATGATGGATTAAACAGAAAAAAGATAACACTTAACCGACCCTATCAGGGTTTATATTTTGTTCCGGGAATCTGGAAAGAATTAGTTAACTTTTCATCCGGTTCAAGCTGTTTGGTATTAGCTTCTCACAGATACATTGAATCAGATTATATTCGTGATTATACTGAATTTAAAGAATTTAAAAAAACCAATTTCAATTAAGGATTTAATAAGATATGATACATCATTTATCCGACGTTCACTCGACCAATATCCCCGAAAGTACAAGGGTTTGGCAATATGTTGTTATTCTGCCTGATGCCGTAATTGGAACAAATTGTAATATTTGCAGCCATTGTTTTATTGAAAATGATGTAAAGATAGGGAATAATGTTACAGTCAAGTGTGGCGTTTATTTGTGGGACGGAATTGTAATAGAAGACAATGTTCTGATTGGACCAAATGTCACTTTTACGAATGATAAATATCCACGAGCCAAACAACCTTTTAAATTATGCAGGACTTTGATAAAGAAAAATGCTTCAATTGGAGCAGCTGCAGTTATATTAGGAGGGATCACTATAGGTGAAAATGCTATGATAGGTGCCGGTAGTGTAGTAACCAGAAATGTTCCTGCAAATGAACTTTGGGCGGGAAATCCGGCAAGATTTGTAAGACTGATTACAGTTTAAATAAGTAGGATTGTTATATGGTTTACTGCGATCTTAATTAATTCGTGAAATAGTATTTAAAAATTTGTGTAATTAGTAGCATAATGGTGAAATTTCTGGATCTTCAAAAAATAAATGCTCAATACGTCGATGAACTAAAATCAGCTACTGCACGTGTGATAGATAGTGGTTGGTATTTGCAGGGTATTGAAGTTGCAAACTTTGAGAAACATTTATCAGAGTATATTGGGGTGAAACATGCAATTGGTGTGGCCAATGGGTTGGATGCCTTGCGTCTGATTCTGAAGGCATATATTGAAATGGGAGTCATGCAGGAGGCTGATGAAGTAATTGTTCCGGCAAATACCTATATCGCAACCATCCTTGCAATCACTGATAACAAGCTTAATGCGGTTCTGGTTGAACCAGATATTGCTACATACAACCTGAATATTTCATTGATTGAAAAACAAATCACAGATCGTACAAAAGCCATCTTAGTCGTGCATTTATACGGTCTTGTTTGTTGGAGCGAAGAATTAGAAATCCTGGCTAAGAAGTATCATCTGAAAATTATTGAAGATAACGCTCAGGCTATTGGGTCATTATATAGTCAAAATGAGATTTTAAGTCATTCTCTGACTAAAGATAGAAAGACAGGTTCTTTAGGGGATGCTTCAGGATTTAGTTTTTATCCGGGAAAGAATCTGGGTGCGTTGGGTGATGCAGGAGCAGTTACAACAAACGATGATATCCTTGCTGAAACTGTTCGGGCACTTGGGAACTATGGCAGCAAAGAGAAATATATCCACGATTACCAGGGTTTAAATAGCCGAATGGATGAGTTACAGGCAGCCATACTGGATGTAAAACTTCCTTATCTTGACAGAGAAAACAATCGACGTCGTGAAATTGCTCAATACTACTCTGAAAATATCATAAATATAAATATTGTATTGCCGGTATTAGATAACAAACTCATGATTAGGGATAACCAGAGCCATGTCTGGCATCTCTTTGTTATACGTTTTTCACAACGGAATCGTTTGCAGCAGTATTTAACGGAAAACGGCATTCAAACCCTTATCCATTATCCTATTCCGCCTCATAAACAGGGAGCCTACAAAACATTGAACAGCCTATGCTTTCCTATAACAGAACTAATTCATGACGAGGTGTTAAGCTTACCGATAAGCCCAGTCATGGAAATGCAGGAAGCAATTCATATTGTTAAAGTAATAAATGCCTTTATAAAATAAAGTAAGAATGAAGATTATTCAATCCGAAGAATTTCTATTGGATCCTGTTGTGTCAGTTGTTATTCCTTCCTATAATCGTGTGGAAACTTTAGGGGAAGCAATTGAATCGATATTACATCAAAGTTGCAATTTTGATTTTGAAATTGTTATTGGAGACGACTTCAGTACAGATAAATCAAGAGAAATTCTATTGAAATATCAGGAGAAATACCCTCGTAATATAAAACTTATTTTTCAGGAAGAAAATATCGGATTAGGCTCAAACTGGGCAATCAGTGTGCAAAACTGTAGTGGAAAATACATTACTAATTGCGATAATGATGATTATTGGCATAATGTTCATAAATTACAAATTCAGGTAGATTATTTAGAGGAGCATTTGGAATGTGGACTTTTACACACCGATTACGATGAATTGAATGTTTACAATAATAAAATTATTCATAATTACCTGGCAACAATAAAAAAAGAGGTACTGGTAGGTTACAGGCAAAAGGAAATATTTAATGGTGATCTGATCGTGTTTGGTCCTTCAGTGTGTTTTCGAAAGGAACTTTTTGATAAATATGTTCCTGTAAACAAGTATATCGAATTAAATTTTCCCATAGAAGATTGGCCAACATGGATAATTTTGTCTAAATATACAGAAACTCATTATTTACCTGTTTCTACAATTACTTATCGTGTAGGACAAGAGTCTTTAAGTAATCTGAGATCGTATAATAAAGTGTTGGAGAAATTTGCTAAAGAAAAAATCATGTACAAATTTCTGTGTGATATGTTTCCTAATGATTTAACCTATGTCGAAAGAGATTACGATAACCACATAAATAGAATTTTATTGAATTTGGCGTACAAAAAAGGTGATTTCAAAACTGCTAAATTCTATGGACGTAAATTGTCCAAGAGAAGGAATAATAATTTAAAAATAAAGTCTTCCAGGAATCTGTTCCTGTTTTATTTTATTTATTGGTCCAAAAAAATAAAATTAATTTGGAGTAGTTTCTTTGTATGGTTTTATTTACTTATTGATTTTCCAATTAATTAATTAGTATTGATGTTAATTTGATGTATTATTTATACTAATCTCTTTAAAGAAAATCTATACATTGCACCTCTAAAAAACAGGATTTTAAAATTATTGCATTTTATTAAATTGTAATGAATGTTGATCTATTGAATAATTGTTTAGAGCCTGGGATAAAAATAATAGAGTCTATGATGAATTTGTAATTTAGAATAAAGATCAAAATGATAATTTTATGAGTAAACCATTATTGATATGTATGACCGCTACCCGCAATTATGCATGGGTTACGAGTGCTTTTTTAAAGGCTAATAGTCTGTGGGCGGATTATATTATCATTGCCGATCAACATTCTACCGATGGAACGCGAGAAATGGCATTACAGTATCCTAATGTGATTTTGCTGGATAATGATAACCTGGATTATAGTGAAACTGAAAGATCCCTTTTGTTAATTAACCGTGCACGTGAAATAGAAGGAGATAAAATCCTCTTCTGTTTAGCTATAGACGAAGTACTCTCAGCGAACTATATTGAAACTAAAGATTGGCAAAAGATCCTAAAGTCTGTTCCAGGCGATGTGTTTTTCTTTTATTGGGCTAACCTCTGCCCTGACACGAAACACTATTTCACATCAAATGACAGCCAAAACAAGCCTGCCTTTATGGCCAGAATGTTTCATGATGACGGTATCACACCCTATGATAATGAAGGCCTTGACATGCATACACATTGTATCCCCTATCCAAAAGATGAAAAAGACCATGTTTTTTATGTAGATAATTTCACGATTTTGCATTTCGGCAATTTTAATGAAAAATGGAATATTGCCAAACAACGTTTTTATCAATTCGTTGATTTTGATAAAAATAGTCGAAATATAACGTCACTTAGCAGAATTTACAAACGCTGGGAAGGTAAGAAAGAATTTCTCGATCTGCCAGAAAACTGGATTTATAGAAATGCGGTTAATGGATTTGATTTGTTTCTGGAAGTTGATACTAAGGAACAACCATTTTTAGATAATTGCGTTTTAAATTTTATTAAAGATAATGGAATTCAACGTTATAATAAGTTAGATGTTTGGGATAAGTATTTTCTATAAAGATATAATATTGTTGATCCTCGTCCTTTTAGGATAAAACTAATTCGTTTTAATTTACATACTACTTATAAACATACATGCAATTTTTTCATTAGAATAATAGATAAAGTGTTGAAAAAAACAATTAAAAATTAACTTATATATCAAAATATGCAGACTTTGGTTAAACAAGAATTATATTTTAGTTTCTCTTATATAAATAATTATGAATAAAATTGCTTCAATATATTTGAAAATTCCTTTGAAACAAAGAAGAATCATTCGACATGTTTTCTATGGAATAAAAAATATCGGTTATAGCTATATTCCAGAAGAAGGACTTAATATTTTGAAAATTAAAATTATTTTATTTTTTTATTTACACCCAAAACTAAAAAGAAAATATTTAAATGAAATAAGATTCATTAAAAATAAAGCTCATAGCGATTTTTCATATTCATTTGTTTTTCCTTATGATTATATTTATAATTATTCTTTTAATAATATCAAAGTTTTTAAAGATGTTGAAAAGGAATTATTTTATGTGATTCATTACGGGAAAAAGCTTTATTTTAAAAGATCAATAAAAACAGAGGAAGAAATTCAGATTGCATATTTTTGCATATTAATTGAACAAGATGAAAAATCTCCACATAGATATCTCAACAATGAATTTAATATAGATCAAAATAGCATTGTATTAGATATCGGTGCGGCTGAAGGTGTCATTGGGTTAGAAAATATAGAAAAGATAAGAAAACTATACATATTTGAAGCTAATATTGAGTGGTTAGAAGCTCTTGAAGCAACATTTGAACCATGGAAAGAAAAAGTTATAATAATAAATAAGTATGTTTCAAATAATAACGAAAAGGATAATATTACGTTAGATAGATTCTTTGGTGAAAATCCTATTGACTTTATTAAGATAGATGTTGAGGGAGCAGAATTATCGATTTTTGAAGGTGCAAAAGATATTTTAAAACGTAATTCAATTAAAATTGCCGTTTGCACATATCATAGACAAAGTGATGCTAATGAAATTGAGAAACTTCTACATAATAACAGCTTTAATTGTTTATTTACAAATAATTATATGTTGTTTGTTTTGTCAAATCTTAATCCTCCTTATTTTCGAAAGGCTTTAATAAGATCACAGAAATTAGAAAAGCATTAGTATCATAAATTTTCAAAATCTATAATTTACTCATTAGCAATGTAAATTGGAATGACCAGTCTAAAAATATAAATTGACAAAAAAAGATAGAACAATGAACATGAGAAAAATAAATTATTATATTGTACATTAAGTTTTTTTAGTTAGATAACAAATGAAAATAATACAATCTCTGTTACAGGGGATATGTTTTCTTTTATTGGGCTAATCTTTGTCCTGACACGAAGCATTATTTTACATCAAATGAAAGCCAAAATAAGACTGCTTTTATGGCAAGAAAGTTTCATGATGACGGCATCACTCCCTATGATAATGAGGGCCCTGATATGCACACACATTGTATACCGTATCCAAGAGATGAAAAAGACTATGTGTACTATATTGAAGATTTCACCATTTTACATTTAGGTGATTTTAATGGAAAAAGGAATATCGCTAAACAACGTTTTTATCAATTTGTAGACTTTGATAAAAATAAGAGAAATATAACTTCACTTAGCAGGATGTATAATCGTTGGGAAGGAGAGCCTGAAATGCTAAAACTCCCCGAAGAATGGATTTCCAAGATAAAATTTCAGGTTTTTGATTTGTATTCAGAAGTTGATACAAAGGAACAACCTTATTTAGATCAAAGTGTTTTGAGTTTTATTAAAGAACATGGGATTAAACGTTATGAAAGACTTAATGTTTGGGATAAAACTTTTTAAATAAATTTATTTTAAGAGATCAACGTCCTGATTGGATTAAGATAGTCCATTGTTATTTTCGCATTACATCTAAGCATACATCAAATATATTCATTAGAGCTATTGATAAAGTAATGAAAATATTAAATATTTAATTATATTTTTTGGATTTGTGATATTAATAACATTTTCAAAAAATAAACTCAAACAAATGTATTTAGAAATTAATGATAAATTAAATGTCAATACATTCAAAAAAAATGAATTAAGATATGAATATAAATCCCAAAGTAATATATCGATTTCTTCGTAATTATACTATTGATTATTATGCTTCAAAACCTTATCAAGTAAAAGTCTTTAATAGCATGCTGCCTGATAATTGGTTAAATAGGTTTATTGTTGAACGTGGCATTCTAAGAAATAATCCAAAGAAAACCTTGGGTATTTTTTCAGTAAATGGAAATCGGTTTGCTATTGATGTTAACAAAAGTGATTATAAAATTTTTTGTACTGGTGAAAATGTCCATGTTATTGATTCTCCATGGGAAAAATACAATGACTTATTATTAGATAAAAAATCGATAGATTTATCCTTAGGATTTGACTATTTAGATCATGAAAATTATCTAAGATTTCCTTTATGGTTAATGTATAACTTTAATCCAAAAGATGATTTTCAAGCAATTAAATTAGTTTGTCAAAAATTGAATCATCCAATTATATCAAACGAAGACAGATTGAAATTTTGTTCTTTTATTTGTCGAAATGATTATTTTGGAGATAGAATAAAACTGTACAATCAAATCAATCAAATAGCCAAAGTTGATTGTGATGGTCTGTTTCTTCATAATAATGATGATTTAAAATTGAAATACAATGATAATAAATTAGATTATTTAAAACAATATCGATTTAATTTATGTCCAGAGAATTCAAATAATGAGGGATATGTGACTGAAAAGATATTTGAAGCAATTTCAAGCGGATGCATCCCAATCTATTGGGGATCTAACAATGAGCCAGAACCAGATATCTTAAATAGGAATTCAATATTTTTCATTCGAAATGATCAAAATTGTCCTGATGTAATTAATGAAATTAAAACTATAAATGAAAATCCAAAATTGTATAAAGATTTTGCAAAACAAAATAGATTGCTTGATGAAGCACCGGAAATAATTTTTAGTTTCTTTGAGAATCTTGAAAATAAATTGAGGGAGATTGTTAAACAATAATCAATAAATCGATTAGAATATATGAAAATCATTCAATCAGAAAAATTAGTTATTGATCCATTAGTTAGTATTATAATTCCATCTTATAATAGATTTGATTTAATTCCATTTACAATAGAATCAATACTTCAACAACAATGCAATTTTGATTTTGAGATAATCATAGGGGATGATTGTAGTACAGATATTACACAAAAAGTATTATTGGATTATCAAAACAAATTTCCTCAACAAGTTGTGTTACTTTTTCATGATAAGAACATTGGATTAGGTGCAAACTGGGCGACTTGTGTGAAGTATTGCAGAGGAAAATATATTGCCAATTGCGATAATGATGATTATTGGCATAACCCTGAAAAGTTGCAACTGCAGTTCGAATTTATGGAAGCCAATACTCAATATGGTATGATTCATACAGATTATAGAAAACACGAACTTAAAACAGGTATAATAACCAATGTGTCAGCCAAAAACTGTATAATGCCGAACGAATCTATTCAGGACTCTATTATGAATGGAAACTTTCGATGTTGTAATGCGACAGTCATGTACCGAAAAGAAATGTTGGTAAAATATATTAATATAGAAGATTATATAAGGTATCAATTTACATTGCAAGATTGGAATACCTGGATGATATTATCTAATTATACTGAATTTTATTGTATGCCGGTTTCAACAGCTACTTTCGGAATAGATTCAGAATCCATTACCAGACCTGCCAGTTATGAGAAACTGGAACAGCGTTTTAGTAAGGAAAAAGAATGTTATCGTTATATTTGTGACCTGTTTCCGGATAAATATCCTTTTGTTGAGAATGATTATGATGTTTATGCAAAAAGTTCATTGCTGAACTTAGCTTATCTTCGTAAAGATTTTTTTAAGGCAAAGGAGTATGGTGCTAACTTGAAAATGAGCTCATTGAAAAATACCTGTTCGCAAAACAGGCTGTTGTTTTGGATATTTATTATTACAAAAAAAATAATTCGGACTAAATAATGTTTTCTATAATCATACCACTTTATAATAAAGCAGCTTACATTGAGAAAGCAATTTGGTCAGTATTGAATCAGACTAATCAGGAATTTGAATTAATCCTGGTCAATGATGGTTCAACGGATGACCCTTTGCCTCCAAAGGGTGGTGACAAAGCATTAAGATTGCAGAAATTCGGCTCATATAATCACAAAATAACGATAATTGAACAAGGTAACCAGGGAGTATCTTTAGCACGAAATAATGGTGTTGAAATTGCGAAATACGACTATATAGCTTTCCTTGATGCAGACGATTGGTGGGAGCCTACTTTCCTCCAACAAATGAAGGGATTAATCGAAGAATTCCCTCGGGCAGCAATCTATGGTTGCAGTTATTTTATAGTGAAAAATGGAAGAACCATTCAGGCAAATATTGGATTGGATGCTGGCTTTGAGCATGGCCTAATTAACTACTTACAGGTTTATGCTAAAACTTTATATATGCCCTTGACATCAATTTCAACGATAATCAAGAAATCAGTTTTTGAATCAGAGCACGGATTTAAACCGAAGTTGAAATTAGGAGAGGATTTTGATTTATGGAATCGGGTATGCACTAAATATCAGACAGCTTTTTTAAATATCCCGCTGGCATATTACAATCAGGATGTTGAATTGAAAAACAGGGCGATTGGTTATAAACTATATGAACCAGAACAGCATATGCTTTTTACAAACTATGGGGATCTTACTTTTGATCCGGATTTTCGCAATTTATTTGAAAAACTGGCAGTTTATAGTTTGTTACCCTATTATTTAGAGAATAAAAACAAAAAGGAAGTAGACCTGATTTTGAAGGGAATTAATTGGGAAAACCATTCATTTAAATATTGGCTCTATTATAATATTCTACCAAAACATTTAATTAAATTCTATTGCGGGTTTCTTAAAAATATTTCTCAGTTTAGAAAAAAAATACGAATGTATCATGAGAACTAAAGTAATAATTGATCCAAAAGTAAATGTTTATTATGCAAGTTTTTATATACAAGGGCTTTATTATAAATTTGGAAGGAAAAATGTTGTTTTTAATTCCAGGCCTTTTAAAACTATAAATAATCGGTTGGTAAACTTCAATTTTATTGTTGTTAATAGTAATAATATCGAGACAAAATTCTCAATAAGTTTTGATGATTCATTTGAAATAAAAGAAGAATGTTACGAATGGTGTGACGTGTATGGAAATGTCAATACAAACTGGAATGAAACTTCAATTGAATTTAGAAAGAAATTAGTAAGCCTTGCACCAAGTTTTGGAATTCAACTTTGGAATTTATCTGATACGTTTCACTATGTAATCTCAAATTATTTTAAATCAGAAATCAATTCGAATTTAAAAAAGTTTGTTGGAAAATATAAAAGACAGTATGTTACAAGATTACCTCTTAATGAATATTGTAAAAAAATGACTATTGATAATTATATTTTTCATGTCAGCACTTTATGGCCTAGCAATGAGTGGGTTATGAATGATGAATTTGTAAACAAAGCGCGTGCAAATTTTATTACTATCTGTAAATCGATACCTGAAATTCATTTTGAAGGCGGGTTTTATTATAGTGGTAAATACCCACTAAATGAACGTTATAGAAATATGATATTTAACAACTTCTTGCCTGTTGATAAATATATTGAAAAATTACAAAAATCTTCACTGGTTTTCAATACACCCGCTTGGTTAAATTGTAATGGTTGGAAATTGGGAGAATATATGGCACTTGGAAAAGCTATTATTTCAACTCCTTTATTTAATGATTTGCCGGCACCACTTATTCATGGAGAGCATATCCATTTTGTAGAAAACGATGTAGAACAAATAAAGAGTGCTATATTGTTGATATTACAGGACGATACTTATAGACATAAATTAGAAAAGGGATCGCGAATGTATTGGGAGCAATATGCATCTCCCATCAAATCACTCGAATTATTGGGTCTGTAAAACAAATAAATATTCAGAATGAAGAAAATACTCCTGGTATTTGGTACACGTCCCGAAGCTATTAAAATGGCACCCCTGGTGAACGAATTTAAAAAATATCCTGAATGTTTTGAAACGGTTGTATGCGTTACCGGCCAACACAGGCAGATGCTCGATCAGGTCTTATCACTTTTTGAGATAACACCGGATTTTGATTTGGATATTATGCAACCCGATCAGGATTTATACGATATTACTTCACGGGTTTTAACGGGTTTGCGGGATATTCTCAAACAGGTACAACCGGATCTGGTATTTGTTCATGGTGATACTACTACTTCGATGGCAACATCCCTGGCTGCTTACTACCAACAAATGCCGGTTGCTCATATCGAAGCTGGATTACGTACCCATAATAAGTATAGTCCCTGGCCTGAAGAAATCAACCGCCAGATAACCAGCAGAATTGCAACCTTTAATTTTTGTCCTACAACTCTCTCAAAGGAAAATCTGGTAAATGAAAATATCCCTGAATCATCCATTCAAGTTACCGGGAATACTGTAATAGATGCTTTAAAATGGGTTGTAAACAGATTTGAGAATAGCTACGAAATGGATTGTTCCATCAAAACCTCAATAAAAAAAGATGGCTATGATGTTGATCGGCTTGAAGGGAACAGAAGATTGGTATTAATTACCGGACATCGCAGGGAAAACTTCGGAGATGGGTTTATTAATATATGCCGTTCCATTAAAATGCTGGCAGAAAAATATCCTGATGTTGATTTTGTTTATCCGGTTCATCTAAATCCCAATGTCCGAATTTCAGTTCATCAGGTATTTGGAATCAATGCAATTGCTGATTCTTCATCGCTGGATAAATATGAAATAACCACGGATAATGTTTCCAATGTTTTTCTTATAAATCCGCTTGACTATCTTCCATTTATATATTTAATGAATAAATCTTATTTCTTACTAACTGATAGTGGAGGAATCCAGGAAGAAGCTCCCGGATTAGGGAAACCTGTTTTAGTTATGCGGGATACCACCGAGCGACCCGAAGCAGTTTCAGCCGGAACCGTATTATTAGTTGGAACAGATCCGCAAAAAATACAATATTCCGTATCTGCTCTCTTAGAGAATGAATCAATCTACATGTCGATGTCAAAAGCGGTTAATCCTTATGGTGATGGATTAGCATCTGAGAGAATTGTATCTTTTTTCTTAAATTATAAATTGAAAAACAAAGAATGATCCCAAAGATTATCCATTATTGTTGGTTCGGTAGGGGAAATATGCCCCCTCTGGCATTAAAATGTATTGAATCATGGAAAAAATTTCTTCCTGAGTATGAATTAAGGATGTGGGATGAAGATTCTTTTGATACAAACTCCGTGCCCTATGTAAAGGAAGCTTATCAATCGCGTAAATTTGCTTTTGTTACCGATTATGTCAGACTATATGCCATTTACCACGAAGGTGGCATTTACATGGATACGGATGTGGAAGTAGTAAAAACGCTGGATAATTTATTGACTTTACCTGCCTTTTCAGGATTTGAGAGTGATAAAGAAATACCTACGGGAATTATGGCTAGCGAAAAAGAGGGTAAATGGGCTTTTGAAATGTTGCAGTATTACAATATGGAACGACACTTTATTCTTCCGGACGGATCACTTGATTTGACATCAAATGTGTTGATTATTAGTAAACTGATGTCCGAAAATGGCTTTAAACTTGCAAATAGTTATCAGATTTATGAAAATTGCATGCATATATTCCCGAAAGATTATTTTTGCCCCAAGAGTCGAACAGGAATTATAACGCTGACCGAAAATACCTATTGCATACATCATTTTGCGGCTTCATGGCATTCAAAAGGTGAATTATTGCAACGATATTTTTTTAGAGAAATACTTGGGCCTGATATAACTGATTTTTTGGTTAGAAGCAAATGGAAGCTATTAGGCGTCTTCGGCATTAAGAAAGATAAACAGTAGGTGGCTGTTTTTTTTAAAATTTAATTTATCTTTGCTTTGAAAACTTAGTATTTTAGATTAATTGATCAAAAATCTGGTTTGATATCTTGTTTAAGTATTTTTTTAATTCATGCAATTTGTTTGTAATGCTCAACTATTTCCCCAAATACTTCACTTCAAAAGCCATTTCCCTTTACCTGGGAGTGTTGTTGCTGTGTAATCTTATCTTTATTTCACATGCATTGTCAATTATCTGGTGGGCATTTGGATTGGTGGAAGTATTGAGCTTTTTTTATTTTTCGAATCAACTTACCCGGACATGGGGTAACTACAGTGAAAAAAGATTCATAAAAAAACTATTCCAAACAGCCTTGATAATCAGGATTTGTTGGGTTGTTTTTAGCTATTTATTTTATACTTTTATGACTGGCCAACCTTTTGAATTTGATGCAGGAGACGCTTCAGGATATCATGAAGAAGCATTGTGGCTGGTTGACATGTTCCATAAGGGGAGTATACAGGCTTTTCTTGACTTTAATAAAGGACGGATGTCAGATGCAGGATATCCGTTTTATTTAGGCTTGCAATATTGGTTAACAGGGGGTTCAATAATGATTGCCCGATTGCTAAAAGCACTTTATGGTGCGTATACCTGCGTATTGATTTATAAACTGTCAAATAGAAATTTTGGCGATGGGGTGGGGAGAATGGCGGCCATTTTTTGCATGTTAATGCCTAATTTAATCCTCTATACCGGTTTGCATGTCAAGGAGACTGAAATGCTTCTTTTAACAGTCGCATTCATGGAACGTGCAGATGCCATGTTCAGAAATAAAAAATTCAATTTTATAGAAATAGCTCCACCGATAATTCTTGCTGGTTTATTGTTCTTTTTTAGAACCGTATTGGGAGCTGCTGCCATTATGGCATTATTTACAACATTGATATTTACATCAACAAAATTATTGGGCTTTGGTAAGCGTATTGTTTTAATTGTATGGACGTTAGCAGTTGTTGGTTACTTTATCGGAGGCACAATAAGTACAGAAGTAGAATCGGTGTGGGCATCCAGGGATAAGAATCAGGAAACATCCATGAAAATGCGGGCCAGTGAAGTAAACGGCAATACATATGCTAAATATGCCTCAGGACTGGTTTTTGCACCCATCATTTTTGTAATCCCATTTCCTACAATTGTAGAAACGCCAAAGCAAGAGAATCAAAAGATTTTAAACGGGGGTAACTATGTAAAAAATATCATGGCATTTTTTACTATTTTTGCTTTGATATGGGTTATCCGAAATAAGAAATGGCGGGATTACATCCTGATTGGTTCGTTTACCATTGGTTATCTGATTGTAATATCACTAAGTGCTTTTGGACAGGCGGAGCGGTTTCATTTACCTGCATTGCCTTTTGAACTGATAATGGCAGCTTATGGAGTCAGTTTAATGACAAATAAGGATAAGAAGTATTTTAGATGGTGGATGATTTTCATTTTTATTGCCATTGTTGCCTGGAGCTATATTAAGCTCGCTGGAAGAGGCTTGGCGTAGTCGGTAGAAAGTAGTAGGTAGTAGGTAGAAAGTAGAAAGTACAACGTAGAAATTAGAAATTAGAAAATAGTAGGTAGAAATTAGAAAATAGTAGGTAGAAATTAGAAATTAGTAAGAAGAAGGTAGAAAGTATTTTTTTTATCTGTGTAAATCTTCCTTTAATCTGTGGATATCATTTCCTTTAATCTGTGGATATCATTTTCCTTCAATTTGTGGATATCATTTTCTTTAATCTGTGTAAATCATTTCCCATGAAGATATTAATCGTTTGTAGTACTAATTCCGGAAGCATAGCCCCATTTATCCTTGAGCAGGGTGAAGCGCTTATGGGGATTGGTGTGATGGTGGAGTACTTTACCATACGGGGAAAAGGGATTGCAGGCTATTTAGGGAATTACAAACGTCTGCTTGCTAAAATCAATGCATTTAATCCCGATATCATACATGCTCATTACGGACTATCCGGTTTATTGGCAAATTTACAACGAAAGGCTCCGGTAGTAACGACCTATCACGGCAGCGATATTAATAATGCATGGATTTTCAGGTTTTCCCGCCTGTGCATGATGTTATCTGCTCACAATATCTTTGTGTCCTCCAAAAACCTGAAAACATCAGGATTAACCCATAACCAATCTCTTATACCGTGCGGGGTGGATATCAACGTATTTTCGCCCATTGATAATGAACTTGCCCGAAAGGAAATGGGAATGGACAATGCATTTACCTATATTTTATTTGCAGGAGCGTTTCAGAATAACGTAAAGAATGCTGCGCTGGCTAAGGCTGCTGTTGCAGATATTCCAAAAGTTACCTTGCTGGAGTTAAAGGATTATACCCGTGAACAGGTTGCTTTGCTGATGAATGCCGTGGATGTTGCACTACTGACCAGTTTTACCGAGGGTTCTCCGCAATTTGTCAAAGAAGCCATGGCCTGTAATTGTCCTGTTGTCTCTGTTCCGGTAGGTGATGTTCCGGAAATGATAGGTGGGGTGGAGGGGTGTTATATTTCAACCTACAAACCTGAAGATGTAGCCGAAAAAATCCGTCTGGTGCTTGCTGCAGGAAAACGCACTGAAGGCAGGACAAGAATCCTTGATTTGAAAATGGACTCGGAGAGTGTTGCCATACGGATTCTGGAGGTGTACAATACATTCTACCCCAAGCCTTTTCGATAGCTATTGGGATTTGGAGGAGTTGGGGAAGGACGGGCATTAAGAAAACCTAAAAAGGGTGTTCCTTATATTTTAGCGACGGCTTCACTTTGAGTGAAGCCGTCACTGGTACTCCAACTACGAATGATTATTTCAAACTAACTTTTCCAAAGTTCCGAACTTTGGAAAAGTTTACGTATCGGAACGTTTCCCATTTAACGCTGACATGTCTCCGACGATATCAGGTTGTTCTCCTACATCAGCTATTCATTTTGTGGAATACTCCTCAACCCTTAAACTCTTTAAGCACGGAACATTGTACTTATCGTGACGGCTTCACTCCAAGTGAAGCCGTCACTGGTACTCCAATTACGAATGATTATTTCAAACTAACTTTTCCAAAGTTCCGAACTTTGGAAAAGTTTACGTATCGGAACGTTTCCCATTTAACGCTGACATGTCTTCGACGATGTCAGGTTGTTCCCTACATCAGCTATTCATTTTGTGGAATACTCCTCAACCCTTAAACTCTTCAAACATGGAACATTGTACTCATAGTGACGGCTTCACTTCAAGTGAAGCCGTCACTGGTAACACGTATCTTCTTGCTATAACAGTGGGAGTGCGACTGTTAGCTAAATAACTTCATCCCACAACACGGAACACGGAACCTTGAACACGGAACGTTTATCAAAAACCCTTAAACTCTTTAAACTTTCAAACCTTTTTAAACTCTTCAAACTTCAATAAACGCTGACATGTCTTCAACGATGTCAGGTTGTTCTCCTATATCAGCTATTCATTTTGTGGAATACTCCTCAACCCTTATACTCTTTAAGCGCGGAACATTGTACTTATAGTGACGGCTTCACTTGGAGTGAAGCCGTCACTGGTAACACGTATCTTCTTGCTATAACATTGGGAGTGTGACTGTTAGCTAAATAACTTCATCCCACAACACGGAACACGGAACCTTGAACACGTAACGTTTATCAAAAACCCTTAAACTCTTTAAACTTTCAAACCTTTTTAAACTCTTCAAACTTCAATAAACGCTGACATGTCTCCGACGATATCAGGTTGTTCTCCTACATCAGCTATTCATTTTGTGGAATACTCCTCAACCCTTAAACTCTTTAAGCACGGAACATTGTACTTATAGTGACGGCTTCACTTCAAGTGAAGCCGTCACTGGTACTCCAACTACGAATGTTTATCTTCAACTAACTTTTCCAAAGTTCCGAACTTTGGAAAAGTTTACGTATCGGAACGTTTCCCATTTAACGCTGACATGTCTTCAACGATGTCAGGTTGTTCACTACATCAGCTATTCATTTTGTGGAATACTCCTCAACCCTTAAACTCTTTAAGCACGGAACATTGTACTTATAGTGACGGCTTCACTTTAAGTGAAGCCGTCACTGGGACTCCAACTACGAATGATTATCTACAACTAACTTTTCCAAAGTTCCGAACTTTGGAAAAGTTTACGTATCGGAACGTTTCCCCTTTTAACGCTGACATGTCTTCAACGATATCAGGTTGTTCTCCTATATCAGCTATTCATTTTGTGGAATACTCCTCAACCCTTAAACTCTTTAAACTTTCAAACCTTTTTAAACTCTTCAAACTTCAATAAACGCTGACATGTCTTCAACGATATCAGGTTGTTCACTACATCAGCTATTCATTTTGTGGAATACTCCTCAACCCTTAAACTCTTCAAACATGGAACATTGTACTCAAAGTGACGGCTTCACTTTGAGTGAAGCCGTCACTGGTACTCCAACTACGAATGATTATTTCAAACTAACTTTTCCAAAGTTCCGAACTTTGGAAAAGTTTACGTATCGGAACGTTTCCCCTTTTAACGCTGACATGTCTCCGACGATGTCAGGTTGTTCTCCTACATCTGCTATTCATTTTGTGGAAAACTCCTCAACCTTACAACTCTTCAAACTTTCAAACATTCAAACTCTTCAAACAAGGAACATGGCTCTGTTAACTAATTATCTGCAAGCCCAGGAAGTGTGAGGGCGACAGGGTAAATATACCTTAACCTATTCTTTTCCACTGAAACCGAACCAATATGGGATTTGCTTTATCTTTCCTGGGGGTTTCCTGGGGGTTACCTGGGGGTTGCCTGGGGGTATCGAGGGGTTGATCTCTCCAATCCCCCAGGAAAGACCCAGGGCAGACCTGACAAATACTCTTTATACATAGAACGAATGATACACTGATTCTGCCATTTGCTGATTGAAAACAAAGGACCATAATTTGGAAGGTCGGAAATTGGGGGAGTTCGGGAATTAAGAAGACCTAAAAAGGTTGATGCTTAAATCATAGCGACGGCTTCACTTTGAGTGAAGCCGTCGCTTTAACAGGAATAATGAGTTCTCAACTCCCAACGGACTAACTTCTGGCTTGAGTGTGGGAGTGCGAATAGTTGCTCAAGTGTCTTTCACCTTTTAGTCGCACTCTCACTGAGCAGTTAACTGACTATCTGCAAGCTCCCGAAGTGGGAGGACGACAGGGTGTGCGATCGGAAGTTTATGCATAGTCACCCTCCCACTTCTACTTGATTCCAACTATCTGCTGGCTATAACAGTGGGAGTGCGACTGTTAGCTAAAGAACTTCAAACCACAACGTTGAACACGGAACGTTGAACACGGAACGTTTCTCAAAAACCCTTCAAACTTTCAAACCCTTCAAACACGGAACACGAACATTGTTCTCATAGCGACGGCTTCACTTGGAGTGAAGCCGTCGCTAATATTCAGCCATAATCTTGGGTTAAATTCTCCGGATATTAAAAAACAAATACATTCCAAAATTAAAAAACTGGCGTCCGGAATGGAATTTTCGGAGCTATATTCTTTGATATATGTTTTAAATATTTGTAAAAAATGCTACAAAATTAATTAAACATTGCTACACGAAAAAAGTTTTATTTACAAATTATTCATTCTTTGATGAAGTAATTCATTGTTAATAAATGGATTCTTAATTTTTACATGTGTGAGAATAAATATAAATATTTATTAAAATAATGAGTGTCAATGAACATTTATAATTTTACTTCAAATTAAGTTAATCTTTCGGGATTATTTGAAAGGATTATACTATCTTTGCAACCAGTAAACCAAAACACTTGCGTCTGAAATGAGAATAATATCTGTATATTTATTTGTTTTATGTTACATTAAGATCTCAAAAAAGGATTATGCAAGCTGGTCTATAGTTGAAAACAGATTATCAATTTAGTACAATTTGTAGTAATTTTTATTTGATGACAGATTTTAAAATTGCGGTTGTTGGTCTGGGGTATGTTGGATTACCACTGGCCATTGAGTTCGGTAAGAAATACAAAGTACTTGGGTTTGATATTAATAAAGCCAGAGTTGCGGAGTTACAGCGGGGTTACGACCATACGCTGGAAGCTGATTTGGAAGGTATGCTCGAAGCTACCTCCCTGCAACAACTGAATCCCAACCTGGGACTCTCATTTTCATCCAATGAATCCGACCTGCACGATTGCAACCTGTATATCGTCACAGTACCAACTCCTATCAATCAGTTTAACATGCCCGATTTGCTGCCTTTGATCAAAGCATCTGAAATGCTGGGACGGGTTATAAGCAATGGGGATATTGCCATTTACGAATCGACCACCTATCCCGGATGTACCGAGGAAGATTGTGTGCCGGTGATTGAACGGGTATCGGGGAAAATATTTAATACCGATTTCTATGCCGGATACAGTCCCGAACGCATTAACCCTGGAGATAAAATAAACACCCTTACAAAAATTAAAAAGGTAACTTCAGGTTCTACACCCGAAATTGCCGATATCGTGGATGGCCTTTATGCATCCATCATTACTGCGGGTACCCATAAAGCCCCAAGCATCAAGGTGGCTGAAGCTTCCAAAATCATTGAAAACGCCCAACGGGATGTGAATATATCCTTTGTTAACGAACTGGCACTTATATTCGACAAAGTGGGTATTGATACCAACGATGTGATTGATGCAGCCGGTACTAAATGGAATTTCCTGAAATACCGCCCGGGACTGGTGGGAGGACACTGCATAAGCGTCGATCCGTACTACCTGGCCAGCAAGGCTGAATCGCTGGGATATGTACCACAGGTCATCCTGTCGGGAAGGCATGTCAATAACAGCATTGCGCCGTTTATTGCCAACAAGGTGCTGAAGCTGATGATTCACAAGGATACCAAGATTAAGAGTGCAAACATACTGATACTGGGTGTTACCTTTAAGGAGAACTGCCCGGATATCCGCAATACAAAAGTGATTGACATTTACCATGAACTCTGCGAATTTGGAGCATTGGTTGATATTTACGACCCATGGGCTTCGGCGGAAGAAGTGAAACATGAATATAATGTGGATATTATCAATAAACTGGATGTCACAAAGAAATACGAGGCTATTGTCCTTGCTGTAGCACACGATGAATTTAAAGCCATCGACTTCGAAAAGTACTTTAAAAGCGGAGCGGTGATCTTTGACGCCAAAGCGGTTGTGGACAGACGGTGGGTGGACGGAAGGCTTTAGTGTTCCGCGTTCTGTGTTCTGCGTTCCGAGTTGAGGGTTATAGAAGTTTGAAGAGTTTGAAGAGTTTGAAAGTTTGAAGAGTTGAAGAGCTTCTTAATCACGGTTAGTAGTCGGTAGTCGGTGGATGAGATTAAGTAGCTTGAGTCGGGAGTCGCGATTTCCATATCGCGAAATAAAATACTTGGGTATAGAAATAAGGTAGTAAGTAGAAATTAGTCGGTAGTCGGTAGTCGGTGGATGAGATTAAGTAGTTTGATTTCGGAGTCGCGATTTCCATATCGCGAAATAAAATACTTGGGTATAGAAATAAGGTAGTAAGTAGAAATTAGTCGGTAGTCGGTAGTCGGTGGATGAGATTAATTAGCTTGAGTCGGGAGTCGCGATTTCCATATCGCGAAAAATAATACTTGGGTATAGAAATAAGGTAGTCGGTAGAAAGTAGTCGGTAGTGGGTAGATGAGAATGAGAAGTTTGATTTGGGAGTCGCGATTTCCATATCGCGAAATAAAATACTTGGTTTTAGAAATAAGGTAGTCGGTAGAAAGTAGTCGGTAGTGGGTAGATGAGAATGAGAAGTTTGATTTGGGAGTCGCGATTTCCATATCGCGAAAAATAATTCTTGGGTATAGAAATAAGGTAGTCGGTAGAAAGTAGTCGGTAGTGGGTAGATGAGAATGAGAAGTTTGATTTGGGAGTCGCGATTTCCATATCGCGAAATAAAATACTTGGGTATAGAAATAAGGTAGTAAGTAGAAATTAGTCGGTAGTCTGTAGTCGGTGGATGAGATTAAGTAGCTTGAGTCGGGAGTCGCGATTTCCATATCGCGAAATATAATACTTGGGTATAGAAATAAGGTAGTAAGTAGAAAGTAGTCGGTAGAAAGTAGAAAGTAGAACACAGAACGCTGAACGTCGAACACGGAACGCGGAACGTCGAACACTGAACACTGAACAAAAAAATATGAGATTAGGTCAATTTGAAATAGAAGCAATAAATTCCATAGCTGAAAAATACTTCGGAAAAGAAGCTCAGGTATTTCTATTTGGGTCAAGGGTAGATGATGATAAAAAAGGAGGTGATATTGACCTGTTTATAAAAAATAAGAAGGAAGAATTATTGACGTTGGAACTGAAAATACAATTTTTATCTGAACTTAAAATCAAAATAGGTGACCAAAAAATTGATGTGGTTTTTGATAATGAAATTACGCGATCTAAGAATAACTTTTATACATCCATTCAGAAGAATAAAACAGAATTAAGGTAGTGGGTAGTAGGTAGTAGGTAGTCGGTAGTCGGTAGTAGGTAGTTGGTAGTTGGTAGTTGGTAGTCGGTAGAACAATGAATATGAAACTCAGAACTCAGAACTCAGAACACAGAACTCAGAACACAGAACACAGAACACAGAACACAGAACGCCGAACGCCGAACACGAAACCCGGAACACGAAACACGGAACACGGAATAGTAAATAGTAAATGAATAAATAGTAAATAGTATGAAAAGTTCTGAGTACGATGACCGACTAAAAGAAGCTGTTCAATTATGTACGATTCATGTTGAACGAATGAGCTTTGCATATAGAAAATTAGAAAAACATTTTCCGTTAACGGAATTGCAATACTTTAATATTGAACCTGAAGAACTTAGTTATTTTGATCAATTGATATTTCGTTTTTCAAAATTGCAGGATTGCATGGGAGGGAAACTTTTCCCTGCATTGCTTCAAAATCTGGGAGAAGAAACAGACGGAGTACCATTTATTGATCTTCTTACTAAATTAGAAAAAATACATTTACTCGATAATGCCAAAGATTGGTTATTATTACGAGAAACAAGAAATATCGTTACCCATGAATACCCTTTTATTACAAAAGAGGTTATTGAAGGACTTAATTTATTAAGTAAACATTATACGTTAATTCTATCAATATGGAATAAAATTGATGGGTATATTGTGAGACGGTTTAGTAATCAGTAGGTAGTGGGTAGAAGGTAGAAGGTAGAAAGTAGTCGGTAGTAGGTAGAAAGTAGTCGGTAGTAGGTAGTCGGTAGTCGGTAGAACAATGAATATGAAACGCTGAACTCAGAACACAGAACACAGAACTCAGAACACAGAACTCGGAACGCTGAACACTGAACGCTGAACACGGAACACGGAACACGAAACACGGAACACGGAACGCAGAACACAGAACACGGAACGCAGAACACGGAACGCAGAATAATAAATAGTAAATGAATAAATGGTATGCTGTTTATACGGCTCCCCGGGCAGAGAAGAAGGTGAGTGAGCGATTTACTCAGGAGGGGATAGAACATTACCTGCCGATACAGACAGTGAAGCGTCGCTGGAGTGACCGGATAAAGGAAGTACAGGTGCCGGTAGTAAACGGGTACATTTTTGTACGGATTATGCCTACAGAATTTATCAAAGTAACCCATGTATACGGTGCTTTGGCATTTGTGAAGGAGGGGGGACAGCCGGCGGCAATTCCTGATACGCAACTGGAAGCATTACGGTTTATGGTTGATCATGCGGATGAACCTGTTGAATATAGCCAGGATACCTTTGAACACGGTGAAACAATCACTATCACCAAAGGACCGCTTGCCGGAATGATGGGTGAGTTGGTGGAGATAAAGGGAAAACATAAAGTACTGGTACGCCTTGAAAGGTTTGGATGTGCTATTACCACGGTGCCGATGTCTTTTGTAGAGAAGAACCCCCAGCCCCTAAAGGGGAGTTGAAGATTACCCCCAACCCCTAAAGGGGAGTAGGTAAAGAAAGAGAAAAAAACCTCCCACCCCTAAAGGGGAGTTGAAGAGAGAGAAAGAGAAGAACCCCCAACTTCTAAAGGGGAGTTGAAGAGAGAGAAAGAGAAGAACTCCCAACCCCTAAATGGGAGTAAAACATTGGAAATAAGGGGTTTAATATTAAAAATATAATTCAGATAAATAGTCTAACATCCCCTTTAGGGGCTTGGGGTTATTTGTTTCATGATAGTAGCTTGAGTCGGGAGTCGCGATTTCCATATCGCGAAATAAAATACCCGTGGGACGTTTAAAGGTCATTAATTGCAAACCTGACATCGTCGGAGATATATCATAGTAAGTGATAAAATTCGCGATATGGAAATCGCGACTCCCGAATAACCTTTGATAGTCGAAATAGAATATAAAAGAACCCCCAACCCCTAAAGGGGAGTAAAAAAGTGGAAATAAGGGGTTTAATAGTAAAAATATAATTCAGATAAATAGTCTAACATCCCCTTTAGGGGCTTGGGGTTATTTGTTTCATGATAGTAGCTTGAGTCGGGAGTCGCGATTTCCATATCGCGAAATAAAATACTTGTGATTGACGTTTACAGGTTGTTAATTACAAACCTGAAATCGTCGGAGATATGTCAGGGTTAAAGAGATGAAAATTCGCGATATGGAAATCGCGACTCCCGAATAACCTTTGATAGTCGAAATAGAATATAAAAGAACCCCTAACCCCTAAAGGGGAACTTTAAGAGTGGAAATAAGGGGTTCAATGGTTCAAATATAATATAAAAGAACCCCAAGCCCCTAAAGGGGTGTTAAAGAGAGAGAAAGAGAAGAACCCCTAACCCCTAAAGGGGAACTTTAAGAGTGGAACTAAGGGGTTCAATTGGTTAAAATATAATTCAGAGTCTATGTCTTACATCCCCTTTAGGGGCTTGGGGTCATGATTAAAATATAATTCAGAGTCTATGTCTTACATCCCCTTTAGGGGCTTGGGGTCATTAATTATTCATTCACAAAGTCTAACACCCCTTTAGGGGCTTGGGGTTATTCATTGTTTCTAACACCCCTTTAGGGGCTTGGGGTTCTTCCTTCCTTCTGGGAGTGACGAACATCGTTATGCAGTATCGAAAAAAATAAATTATAAAAATATTGTTTTTTATGAAATCATTTATGTTGAAAAAGAAGTCATATTACAGGCTGGTAATGATCGTAGCAGTTGTGTTGCTTGCAGGACTTACATATTTACAGGCTCAGACAAATAATGCGAGTAATGTTTCGCCGGCAACGATGCAATTGATCACCAATGAACTGCAAAAGCGGGGATTGACCGAAGCAGAGGTTCGTGTACGGTTGTTGCAGGAAGGCATTGACCTGGAAAATATACCAAAGGCCCAGTTGCCACAGTACCAGGCACGGGTAACTGCTATCCTGGATCAAATGGAGGCTGAGAAGAAAGCCGGTAAAAACAGGAAAGTAACCAACGAAAAGGATACCACTCAAACCGAAGATCTCGATTCACCCATGACCACGAAAGAGGAAGCAGCCGTCGAATCGTCACGTCGTACCCTGAAGGATGGCACTAAGACAGGCACTAAGACAGGCTCTAAAAAGGACTTAAACAAAGACTCTAAGTCAGATGCTAAGACTGACTCATTAAAAAAAGCAGAATTTGCCATTTACGGACATTCCATGTTCACCGACAAATCGTTGGCAGTATATCGTACTACCGATGGGGCACAGGCTCCGGATACGTATGTGTTGGGACAGGGAGATGAAATACACATTACCATTTTCGGATCTTCGCAGACCGATATTCAGCAACGTATCGGGCATGACGGTTCCATACAGCCTTCGGGAGTAGCCAAATTGTTCCTGAAAGGACTTTCACTGGCACAGGCACGGGAACTGATCCGTAAGCAACTTTCTTCGGCTTACCTGTACCGTGGCGACCAGATAGCCGTTACCATTGTTACAGCCCGTACCATTATGGTGAGCGTATTTGGTGAAGCCAAAATGTCAGGTGGTTTTAACCTGTCGGCCCTTAACTCCGCCTTTAATGCATTATCTGCTGCAGGGGGTGTAAGTGATATCGGTTCGGTACGTAATATCCAGCTTATCCGTGGAAATACCCGCAAGAGCATCGACTTGTATGCTTTTATGAACGACCCTGCTATCCAGTTTAAATTTGATCTTCAAAACAACGATATTATTTTCATTCCGGTTATCCAGAAGCTGGTTACCATTGGCGGAGCAATTATCCGTCCCATGTCCTACGAAATGCTACAGAATGAAACGCTGGCAGACTTAATCCGTTTTGCCGGTGGGTTGAAAATGAACGTATTCCCAAGCTTTGTACAAATCAAGCGGTATGAAAACGGTGAGGAACGGTTGCTGGAATGGAATTTATCGGAAGTGATGTCGGGAAAAGTAAAGGTTCCTTTGATGAACGGGGATATGGTACGCCTGAAGGCTATTACCAAACCGATGGACCAATATGTGGAAGTAGAAGGAAGTGTGTATTACCCCGGTAAATTTGACCTGCAGGCTAATCCTACCCTTAGTTCCGTACTTGACAATGCCAAACCAACTTTTCAGGCCAAGACGGATGTGCTGTTTATTGACCGTATGCGACAGGATTCAACGGTAGAATTGCTCTCCGTACCATTCCCGGATGTAAAAGCAGGAGTGCCCGACTTTGCCTTAAAAGCACGCGATATTGTCCGTGTTATGAACAAAGTAAATTACAGGGATGTAGATACCCTGGCAGTGAGCGGCAACGTACGCAGGCCTTTCTTTAAGATCGTAGGATTAAAAGATCGTGTAACCGTAAAACAAGCCATCGAGATGGCAGGAGGTTTACGGAGCACTGCCTATCCGGTAGCCTATATATTCAGACGCAGTTTGTTTGATTCAAAACAAATGAGTTATATCAAGGTTGACCTGAACCAGGCAGAAAATACTGAATTACAGGCCGGTGATAAACTGAATATTTACGATAACAGCTCATACGGAACGGTGGGTGAGTTAAAAGTCTTCGGAGCAGTAAAAAGCCCCAAAGGATTTACCTATGATGCCACCATGACCTTGCCCGACCTGATTGTCAATGCCGGAGGATTTACAGTAGGAGCAGCCTTTAACCGGGTGGAGATATTCCGTACGACACTTTCGCCTACCGAAAAAACAAAACTAAGCATGATGACCCTGGAAGTGGATTCTAACTACCAGGTGATCAATGATAAGAACTTCCGATTACAACCTTACGACCAGGTAGTGGTGCGTTTAACCCCTGAATTTACATTGGCTCGTACCGTTGAACTGAATGGCCAGGTGAAATACCCGGGTGTGTATGTATTGGAAACCAATCAAACCCAATTAAGCGATATCATAAAACTGGCAGGCGGATTATTACCGGATGCCGATCCATTCGGTTCAAGCATGTTCCGTACGTATAAAGAACGGGGCAATATCAGCATGAATGTCATGGACGCAGTACGGCATCCACGGAGTAACTCTCAGAACCCGATTTTATTCGAAGGGGATGTAGTCAATGTAAACCGCCTGGAAAACACGGTGACGATCCTTCAGAATGGTACCCGCATGGCACAATACTCCATGAATCCGGCAGGTGACAGCATCAAGAATGTTGTTTTTCATGGCCGCAGAAGGGCAAACTGGTATGTGGATAATTTTGCAGGTGGTTTCCAGAAGGAAGTGGATCTTAACAGCGTTACGGTAACTTTTCCAAACAACCAGATGCAATCTACCAGGCATTTTCTGTTCTTCAGAACCTATCCACGGGTTGAATCAGGATCAACCATCACCATGCAATTTAAACCACCAAAACCAATAGAAATTGCAAATAAAAAGTTTGACTGGGATGCTACTATATCAAGAACAATGGGTGCATTGACTACTGCTTTTACACTGGCACTCTTGTCTAAACAACTTGGATTGTAGCTTTTAGTTAATCCCGTAAACGTGACGTCACTTCGTTCCGTTGGTTAATCCCGTAAACGGGATGTCACTTCGTTCCATTAGTTGTGCAGATTGCAGTAGGTTTAATCCTATTTACGTGGCATCACTTCGTTCCTTTGGATAATAGTTTTGAAACTGAATTAACTAAACGGAATGGATTAAGTTCATTAACTAATTTAATTTAGATCAACTTCACTAAATCAAGAATCACTAATTGATAAATATCACGAATCACTAAATACAATTTCTTAATTATTAATTATTAATTTTTAATTATTAATTGATCACTAATCGTTTATCATTAATCACTATAAAAATGACTGAACAACAGACATATATACAACCAGTAGTTGCAGACGAAGACGAAATAGATTTGATGGCACTTGCCAAAACTTTTTGGAAAGGACGTTGGACTTTGATAATTTCTATACTTATCGGAGGAATAATAGGTGTTTTCGTTGCAATAGCTACACCCAATGAATATACAGCTACTACTATTATGGTTCCTCAAACGAGTGGTAAAGGTTCCTCGTTGGGTGGATTAGGTGGATTAGCTGCACTGGCAGGAATAGATCTTAGCTCTGCAAGTCAAGGAAATGATATGTCTCCTATTTTATATCCTAAGATAGTCAGTAGCATTCCGTTTAAGCTGGAATTAATGAATACTCCTATTAAGTTCAAGGAATTTGATAAGCCGATATCGTTGTTCGATTACCTAACTATAAACAAAAAAACTACCCTATTGGGTACCATAAAAAAATATACACTTGGATTGCCCGGAGTGATTATAGGTGCCATCAAAGGAAAAGCCAAACCACTGGAACTTTCTAAAAATATCATTGATCAACCGATTTTACTAACTGAAGATCAGTATAAGGTTAGTAAAGCATTGGATGAAATTATATCCCTGGATGTTGATGTGAAACAAGGATATTTAACCTTAAATGTTACTATGCCGGAAGCGTTAGCGGCTGCTCAGTTGACCAAGAAAGCACAGGAATTGTTACAACAGGACATTACTGATTTTAAAATTCAAAAGGCAAAAGAGGACCTTGAGTTTATACAGGGACGGTATAATGAAGCCCAGGCAAAAGCTGAAGGGTATCAGATCAATATTGCCCAACGGACCGATCAATATAAAAACCTGACCAGTGCGGTACCTCAGGTTCAGACTACCCGTGTTCAGACCAAATATGGTATTGCCAGTACAGTTTATCAGGAACTCGCCAAACAACTGGAACAAGCTAAAATTCAGGTAAAAAAGGATACCCCTGTTTTTACAATTGTAGAACCGGTTTCGGTTCCACTCGAACGTTCAAAACCAAACCGCCCAATGATATTATTGATCTGGTTTTTTCTGGGTGGAATTATGGGGGTTAGTATTGTTTTCATTAGACCGTTTATTTATGATTTAAAAAATAAGTTGAAAGATGAGTAGTCTATAATAAGTACTTGACATTTAAAAGGTAAAGCGATACATGATATAATGTTTTAGTGATAATTTGAAAACTGAAAAATGAAAATTACAGAATAGATTTTTTTAAAAAATTAAATATGTTTAAAAATAAAACTTTATTAATTACCGGAGGAACAGGTTCCTTTGGAAATGCAGTATTAAAGCATTTTTTAAAATCGGATATAAAAGAAATTCGTATTTTTAGTCGGGATGAAAAAAAACAAGAAGACTTACGTATTGAGTACAAGAGTGATAAATTAAATTTTATTATTGGAGATATTCGAGATTTTGATAGTATAAATTCTGCTATGAGAGGTATTGATTATGTTTTTCAGGCAGCGGCATTAAAACAAGTACCTTCTTGCGAGTTTTATCCTATTCAAGCAGTAAAAACGAATATTTTAGGTTCAGAAAACGTATTAGAAGCTGCAGCAAGAAATGATGTTAAAAAAATGGTAGTTTTAAGTACTGATAAAGCTGTATATCCCATCAATACTATGGGTATGACTAAAGCTTTAATGGAAAAACTGGCCATATCGAAAGCGCGTGATCCAAGAGTTCAAAACAACAATGGTATAATATGTGCGACAAGATATGGAAATGTAATGTGTTCTCGTGGTTCGATTATTCCATTATTCATAAAACAAATTAAAGAAGGGAGTCCTCTAACAATTACAGAACCTAATATGACGCGTTTTATGATGTCATTGGATCAATCTGTCGAGCTAGTTCTATTTGCATTTAAAAATGCTAAACCAGGTGATATTTTTGTACAAAAAGCGCCTGCTGCAACAATATTAACCCTTGCTACTGCATTAAAAGAACTTTTCAATGCTGATAATGAAATTAAAATTATAGGTTCACGACATGGTGAAAAAATGTACGAATCGTTGTGTGGTAAAGAAGAAATGTCAAAAGCTGATGATTTAGGTGATTTTTATCGTGTACCAGCTGATATGAGAGATTTGAATTATACCAAATACGTGCAACAAGACGGACCGATTCTTATTAATAAAGAATACAATTCAGATAATACAAAGCGTCTTAATTTGCAAGAAATGAAAGAGCTATTGCAGACTTTAGAATATGTCCAAAATGAATTAAAAAGTTAAAGATGATACCTTTAGTAAAAACAAATATTCCACGTAAGGAAATACTAATGCCCGAATTGGAGAAAGTACTCTATAGTGGTTATGTTGCACAGGGTGAACAAGTCGAAGCATTTGAAAGAGCTTTTGAAGATTATATTGGAAGTGGATATTCACTTTCATTAAACTCGGGAACAGCAGCATTGCATATTGCGCTTATTCTTGCCGGAGTTAAAAAGGGTGACGAAGTTATATCGACAGCTTTAACAGCAGAACCAACAAATGTTGCCATTAAAATGACGGGAGCAAAAATTAGATATGCAGATATCGATTATGAAACAGGAAATATCTCTCCAATTTCAATTGAAAAAAATATAAATGAATCTACTAAGGCTATAATGGTAGTAGATTATGCAGGTGTTCCAGTTAATGTAAAGGAGATTAAAGCTATTTCAGAAAAATATAAAATTCCGGTAATTCATGACGCAGCTCATGCACTAGGAGCTAAATTTAATGGAAAGAAAACTGGTAACCATTTTCCATATACTATTTTTTCATTGCAAGCTATCAAGCATTTGACAACGATTGATGGTGGAATACTTCAGATAGAAAATAAAGTTGAATATGAAAAAGCTAAATTAATCCGTTGGTTTGGTATTGATAAAAAATTAAGCCGTTTGGATAATAATATTCAATTTCAAGGGTATAAATACCATATGAATAATGTAAATGCTACTATTGGACTTATTCAATTGAAAGATATTCAGTCGATAGTAAATAAATATATTGAAAATGGAAAGTACTTTGATAAAGAACTGATTAATACAGCTGGTGTAGAATTGTTGAAATACTATCAAGATAGTGAGCCTTCTTATTGGTTGTATACTTTGAAGGTTGAGAATCGTGATGCTTTTATTACCAAATTAGCAGAGAATGGAATTATGGCTTCTGAGTTACATAAACGAAACGATTTACACGACTATCTAAATGATTTCAATATGAATTTACCAAACTTGGATAAGTTTTACTCAAAATTAATTCATATTCCTTGTGGTTGGTGGGTTTCATACCGGGATAGGGAAAAAATAGTCGATGTAATAAAATCAGGTTGGTAATATGGAAATGATTCCATTGTTTAAACCTTATATGCCTTTAGAGTTTCCTGAACTGGAAAAAATACTGCATTCTGGTTCATTATCCTACGGGAAATGGGGACGGTTATTCGAAACTAAACTAGGTAATTATATTGATGAAAACAAGATTATTACTGTCAATTCTTATAATTCAGCTATGCTAGTCGCAATAACAGTAATTGGGCTTAAATCTGGAGATGAAATCATAGCCTCTCCTATGAGTTGTCTTGCTTCAAATCAACCATTTGCAACACAGGGCGTAAAAGTTATATGGGCAGATGTTGATCCAACTACAGGAACACTTTGTCCTGATAGTGTTCGCTCAAAAATAACTAAAAAAACAAAAGCAATTTTTCATAATCATTTTTGTGGATATGTTGGTTCAATTGATGAGATTAATGAAATAGGACAAGAAAAGAGTATTATTGTAGTAGATGATGCTATTGAAGCATTCGGAGCTGAATACAAAGGGAAACGAATAGGAAATACGGGTGCAGACATTACAGTATTCTCTTTTCAAACTGTACGCTTACCAAATATTATTGATGGAGGAGCTATTTCATTTAAAAGTAATGAACTATATGAGAAAGCATTATTAGTTCGTGATTATGGCATTGATAGAACGAATTTTAGAACTAAAAATGGAGAAATAAATGCCATTTGTGATATCAATATCCCTGGATTCGGTGCTACATTAAACGAAGTAAACAGCTATATTGGTTGTTTACAAATGGAAAAAATAGAAGAGTTGATTCAATTGCAACGGCAAAATGCAATTATTTGGAAAAAAACAATAATAGAAAACTGTCCAACTAGTACATTTTTAGTAAATAATAAAGATCAATTGCCAAATTATTGGGTTTTTGGGATACTTAATTCAGACAAATCAAATTTAATTGATCAATTCAGAAAGGATGGATTTTATGCTTCAAGTGTTCATCTTCCCAATAATTTATATTCTGTATTTGGTAATTCTGAAAACTTAACAGGTGTATCAGAGTTTTTTTCTAAATTTATAGCTTTACCTTGTGGTTGGTGGTTTAATAAATAAATTAAAATATGTTTGAAATTAAATTTATACTTCACAAGAATATTACTGATATGCAAATTAATGAAATAATAAATATTAAGTCAATATCATGGCCTTACAGCTATGAATCACAAATTAATTGGATATATTCTAACATGAAAAATGAAGACATTCATGTTCTTTTGTATCTAGATAAATTTCTTATTGCTTACCTAAACTTGATTAAATTAGAATTTACAATTGATGGTTTAGCAAAAAATGGATATGGAATTGGGAATGTTTGTAGTAAAGAAAAAGGAAAAGGTTGGGGAAGGGAATTAATAACTAATACCAATTTGTATTTAATTCAAAATGATCAAATAGGTCTCTTATTTTGTAAAAAAATATTAGTAGCATTTTATAAACATTTCAAATGGAAAGAGATTAAGAAAAAAATAACTCTTTCGTTTAACAATGAAATAGTTGAAGCTATGATATTCAATTGGGATGATGACTTTCAAAATATAGAGTATTTAGGCAAACCATTCTAATTTTAATGACCTATTTGTCTTTTTTTAAGAATACTAAACGATTCAATTTTATGACAAAAAGATAATTAAACGTTTAATACATCATTTATGCTTTTGCAATGTCACAGCTAAAAAAAAATGTTTTCTATAACGCATTACTTACTACTTCAAGTTTAATCCTACCTTTTATAACATTTCCATATGTTACTAGAATTTTAGCTCCTGATGGAATCGGCCAAATTAATTTTGCAAACTCTTTTATACAATATTTTGTAATCATATCTTCATTAGGAATCCCTTACTATGGCATAAGAGAAATAGCTAAAGTTAGAGATAATATCGAATTACGTAGTAAAATTTTATATGAGTTGTTTATAATCAAACTTATTTGCTCATTAATTGCATTAATATTTTACTTGATTTTAGTTTTTTCAATTCCAAAATTAAGTATTTCATTACCTTATTATATTTGGGGACTTGGAATTATTGTAATAGGAATTTTTGATCTAAATTATTTTTTTTCTGCCCTTGAGGATTTTAAGTATATTACTTATAGAAATTTATTTTTTCAAAGTATCTCCGTTATTCTAACATTTGTTTTTATCAAAACAAAAGGAGATGCATTAATCTATTTTACTATTCCAATATTTATAAGTCTACTTAATACAATAGTAAATACAAAATATATATCACGTTTTATAAGTTTTAAAGTGATTAAAAGAAAAATACAACTAAGAAATCATCTAAAACCGTTACTACTATTGTTTTCTATTATGCTTTTTACAAGTATTTATAACTTATTGGATACGACATTATTAGGTTTTTTGGCCCAAAATGACCATGTTGGATATTATTCTGTTGCATCAAAAATAAATCGAATACCCTTAACACTTATTATGGTATTAGTCCCTGTTATGTTGCCCAGAATCTCAATGGAATTCAAAAATAAAAATTATTTAGAGATTGAGCGATTGATTTCAAAAACTATTCAATTTGTAATTTTAATTGGAGTACCTATTATGGTTGGATTATATTTAACAGCACCTGAAATTATAACTCTTATTTCAGGACCTGAATTTTCACCTTCAATAACAACTCTTCGAATTTTGAGTCCAGTTGCATTAATTATAGGAATTACAACAAATTTCAGTACTCAACTTTTAATACCAATGGGAAAAGATCGTCAACTCCTTTATGCGGTGATTTCTGGCACTCTTGTTAGTTTAATGCTTAATTTTATATTAATACCTTTTCTTAAACACAATGGCGCTGCAATTTCAAACTTGGTAGCTGAATTTGTTGTATTAATTTCTTGCTATTTTTTTGTAAGAAAATTTATTAACGTGGTAATACCATATAAGAAAATATTAATAAATTTAATCATCTGTATTCCTTTTGCTGCCATTGTTTTTATTGCTAGACATTTCATATTTTCTACATCTCTAATTTTTTTAATTTCAGTTATATTCTCATTAATATATTATATTATAATTCAATTACTTTTTAAGAATCCTATTATGTTGGAGATTTTTGAAATAGTAAAAAAGAAAATTCATTTAACAATTTAGAATTTAAAAAAAATCATGCAAATATCAAAAATTTATTCAACCCGTAGGACAAATAATGAAGTTTACTCAGACTTAATTTTCGAATGGGAAGATGATTACTCAAAATATCTTAACGCTCCAATATATTCTTTTAATAAGTCAAAAGAAAAATATATTCGTCATTTTTTTAAAGTTTTATTCAAACTAAATTTAAGTAACGTTGTCCAATATATTGATAAACTCAGAAATTCAAAATCATTAACTTTGGTCTTTGAACTCTATCCTAGATCATATTTTTCATTTCAAGTCTTTTCAAATAAAATACCATTTATTATAGATTTTGATTACAATGTTGATTTGAAAAATTTTTATTTTATATACAGAAACTGTAAATTAATTCTAATATCAAGCTTGGAGGCTTTCAATTATTTATTAGCAAATAATTGTCCCTTAAATATTGTGCACTTTCCATTAAGCATTTCTGATAAATATAAACTAGATATAAAGTCAGTTAAGGATAAGGAATTTGATGTTATTGTAGTACGTTCAAATAATGTATTTATGGATTATTTAGAAAGATACGCAAACAAATATCCTGATTTTGAATATGTCGTTCGAAGATGGGAAGGAACTCAATTATACAGAAATAATGTCTATTTTTCTAATAAAAAGGGAATTATAGGAGAGTTTTCCGAAAGAAGCTCATATTTAGACTTACTTAAAAAAGCTAAAGTTGCACTTTATGCAACCCCGGGATTTGATGATAATAAAAAAAGATTTATGAATCATGTTACTCCAAGTCTTTTTGAATTGATTTCTTCTGGTTGTCGAATTATAGCTCGATATCCAAATAATTTTGAAACAAGTTTTTTTAATTTGGAAAAAATTTCACCCAATGTAAATAATTATGAAACATTTGAAGTATTACTTAGTAAATATATTAAAGACACTTCATTTAATTATTTAAAAGATTCAGAAAAGTTTCTTGAGCCAATTTATACAAAAAGCAGTGTTGAAAATCTAAAAAAAATATTAAACAAATAGAAAATGAAAAAATATATCGTAATAACTTCAATTTTCGAACCAACTGAGGCTATAAAAGAATTTGCTAAGTTGGATGAATTTAATCTTATTGTTGCAGGAGATAAGAAATCGCCAAAAGACTGGAAAAATTCAAAAACAACTTTCTTGTCTATTAATGATCAAGAAAAAATGGACTCACGTCTTGTAAAGATGTTACCATATAACCATTATTGTAGGAAGATGATGGGGTATCTCTATGCAATTAAGTCTGGGGCAGAAGTAATAATAGATACAGATGATGATAATATTCCTAAACCTAATTGGACTTTCCCTGATTTTAATGGAAAATTCGATTGTATCCCAAATGATTTAGGATTTATTAATATATACAATTATTATACAGATAAGAAAATTTGGCCAAGAGGATTGCCCTTACATTTAATTAATAATATAGAAAAAATTAATATTACTACAAATAAAAATTGCAAAATCGGAATTTGGCAGGGGTTAGCTGATGAAGATCCAGATGTTGATGCAATTTATAGACTTACAAGTGATGAAGAATGCAATTTTATAGATAGGGCGCCATTAGTTTTGGAATCAGGTACATTTACACCTTTTAATACTCAAAATACCGCAATTATAAAAGACTTGTTTCCGCTAATGTACTTGCCTAGTCATGTGACATTTAGGTTCACAGATATTTTGCGTGGTATTGTAGCGCAACCAATTATGTGGTCTGCTGGATATAAACTGGGATTTACCAATGCAACAGTAATACAAAATCGCAATCCTCATGATTATTTTAAAGATTTTATTTCTGAAATTCCAATGTATTTGCATATAGAAAAAGCAGCTGAATTAGTTGAGAAGGTTACAAAAAGTAGTTGCTCAATTGAGGATAATCTTTTTAACTCATATAATGAATTAGAGAAAGAAAATATTGTTAATTTAGATGAAATTAAGTTATTAGAAGCTTGGTTATATGATATTTCAAATATAAATTAACAATAGTGTTTCTCCAGTAAATAAATTTAATAAATTGACTGTTTATTAAGCTAAAATATACATAAATGAATGAAACCAGTCCACTATTAAGTATAGTTATTGCAACAAAAAATAGAGTTAAATATTGTATCAATTGTATTGAAACAATATTAAAATATACAAATTCAGATTTTGAATTAGTGATTCAAGATAATACTGATAATTATGATTTAAGAGACTATATTAAATTAAATATATCGAATAAAAGGTTGGTATACAATTATACCCCCCCACCTTTTTCATCTATTGATAATTTCAATGCAGCACTTAAAATGGTAAGTGGAGAATATGTTTGTTTAATTGGGGATGATGATGGAGTATGTCCTCAAATATTCGAAGTGGTTAAATGGGCAAGTAATAATAAGATTGAATCAATTTGTCCTAAAACATTTTGTGAATATATATGGCCTAATTCTCTAGGTAATAATGCTGATGCAAAACTTACTGTACCTGATACAACTGGGACAATTACAAGCATTGATTCTTCAAAATTATTAATTAATTTTTTTGATAATGGTGCACTAGATTATCTGCCGATGGGTTTTCCAAAATTATACCATGGGATAGTAAAAATGGAATGTTTAGAAATAATTAAAGAAAGAACAGGTAATTACCTTGGTGGACTCTCACCTGATATTTATGCTGCAATTTCGTTGGCGTGTACAGTTAAAAGTCATGTTATAATTGATTTTCCATTGACTATAGCAGGATCATGTAATCAAAGTACAACGATTGCAAGTGTGAAAGGACTTCATTCAGGAGTTTTGAAAAATGCTCCTCATTTTAGAGATAGAGGAGATTATGTTTGGGATAACTTAATCCCTCCGATTTACAGTATAGAGACTATTTGGGCAGAAACGGCGTTAAAAGCTCTTCAAGACATGAAGAGAACTGATTTAAGAATATTATTTAATGATGATTTGTTTATAGTTAAAAACATACTTCGAAACACAAGTAAATTTAAGTATTTTTTATTCGAAACTATTAAACATTTAAAATCGAATAAAACTGGAATATTTAGATATTTGAGAATGATAATTATTTTTCAATACTTAGTTCTAAAGTTTATATTTGAAAAAGTGTTTTGTACTAAAAAAGTCATTCGTAAAAATCAAGTAGTTGATAATGTGGTTGATATTAATGAGGCGACATTACTTTCAACAGAATTACTCGAGAATAAAGCAATCCACTTTAATATTAACGCTTAAATTATTGTTTCAATGCAAAAATTAAGGGATTTGTTTAGACCAATATATTATTGGTTTTATTTTATGTACTACTATCTTTTAGAGATAATATTCCCACCTAAAATTAAGAACATCAAGGATATTCCTATAATTATAAATAATTTCAATAGGCTTTCATTTCTAAAACGACTCATTGAAAGTTTAGAAAAAAGAGGATATCGAAATATCTATATTATTGATAATGCATCAACATATCCTCCTTTATTAGATTTTTATAATCAATGCAACTATACTGTTTTTCGACTTAATAAGAATGTAGGTTACTTAGCTTTATGGAAAACAAATATATTTAAGAAGTTTAAAAACAATTTTTATGTATATACCGATCCCGATGTTGTACTTATTGAGGATTGTCCAGAAGATTTTATGCAATTGTTTTTTGATTCATTAAAAGAATATAAATTTGCAAGAAAAGTAGGATTTTCATTGAAAATTGATAATCTACCCGATTGCTTTACAAAAAAGCAAGAAGTAATAGATTGGGAAAAACAATACTTTAGTAATAAAGTTAGTGATCTGTTATTTAAAGCAAGCCTTGATACTACATTCGCACTCTATCGTCCAAGAGTTAAAGGAGGATCAAATGCTTATATTCCAATGTATAGAAGCGCATACCCTTATGAAGTTGAACATTTACCTTGGTATATTGATAACGATAATTTGACTGAAGAAGAGTTATATTATATCAATCATTCAAAAACAAGTACGATGTGGACTGGTCTAAACCAACAAAAAAAATGAAATGTTCTACTTAATATTTTTTTGCATATTAGTATTTTTTTCTTTTTTAGATGTTGAAAACAAAATGAAAAGCCATTTTGTTAACAGGCTTTATATTCTAATGTTTTTTGTTTTTTGGTTAATTGCAGGTTTAAGATATGAAACAGGAGTAGACTGGCCTGGATATACTATATTTTTCAATAACATTCCAGACATAAATAAATTAGGGAAAATAGAAGGTTATGATGAATTTGAAATAGGGTATACTTTGTTAAATTCTTTTTTTAGAACTTTTACAACAAATGTGCAATGGCTATTTTTATTTATAGCATTTGTTACTAATTTAATGTTATTCAAAACTATAAAAAAATATTCTAATCATGTTTTTCTTAGTCTACTAATTTATTATTCTACAATTTATTTTATATTGGATATGAGTGGAATACGTCAATGTATAGCATTGAATCTGTTTTTAATATCTATTAAATATATTGTTGATAAAAAATTTTATAAATATCTCCTTTTAATAGTATTAGCTTCATTATTCCATACAACTGCACTTATTTTAATTCCGATTTATTTTATTTTGAATAAAGAATTTAAAAATTGGGTTTCTATAATAATTATTTGTATTGGTCTTCTAATTTCATTTTTTCAAATATCATGGTTATCTTTTTCATTGGGAAAATTTATAGATCTTTTTTATATAAAAGCGATTACGGGAAAACTATATGGTTATAGTTTAAGAGAGGATTCACGTAACTTTGGATTAGGTTTTTTTCTTAATTTAATGATATTCGTATTTTTTATTTTAAATAAAAAAAGAATGAGAAATAATAAAATGTATAATATATTTTTTAATATGTACATTATTAGTTTATTCTTCTACTATTATATATGGGAAATAACAGAAATAAGCAGTCGCTTACGAATGTATTTTTCTTTGGGAAATATATTTATTTTTGGTTATTTAATTGATATTTATAGAAGTCGATTGAAAAAGTATTTAATATATTCTTTTGTTGTTTTATTTTCGATTTTTTATTGTAGCATATATGTATTTGAAATGCCAGAAGGAATAGCCTATAATCCATATCAAAATTATTTAATTTCAAATCTATTTAATATGAAAAGTACTGCCAATGAAAGATTATCGAAATATTATAATGTTTCGAAAAAATAATTTTTTTTTAATTGTTTATTAATATAAAAATAATGGACATTCTCATAAAAAACAAAATATGTTGTTTAATAATTACATATAATCCAGATAGTGTATTATATGAATTACTTAATGACATAAAAAATCAAGTTGGTAAAATAATAATTGTTGATAATAGTACTGAACAATTAACTCTTAATAAACTAATACAAATTTCTAAACTTTTAGATGTTAATGTGGTGTTAAATAATGAGAATGTTGGTATTGCAAAAGCTTTAAACCAAGGAGTAAAAATAGCAAAAGAAATGGGTTATAATTGGGTACTGACATTTGATCAAGATTCAAAGCCATATAGTAATATAATTGAAACAATAACTAATGCCTATAATTCATATCCTGAAAAATCAAAAATAGGAGCAATAGGAGTAAATGCTATAAAAAAAGATTCTGAAATCTATTATAAGATTTCAAATCAAAAAAAATATTTTGAAAAGGATTACTTGATAACTGCAGGGTGCTTACTCTCTATTGAAACATTTAACAAAATAGGCGGTTTTAGAGAAGATTTTTTTATTGATAATGTAGATCTTGAATATTCACTAAGACTTAAAAAGAATGGAAAAGTTTCATTGATTACTACCGAATGTGGAATGGAACATGAAGCAGGAAATTCTAAATATAAAAAATGGCTTGGAATAAATATTTCTTCTTCTAATCATAATTCATTTCGTCGTTATTATATGGCAAGAAATCATGTAATTTTAAGTAAAGAGTATTTTTTTTGTTTCCCCTATTTTATTCTAAAACTAAATTATTTTTTCTTTCTCTCATTATTTAAGATACTGTTTGTCGAAGACGATAAAGGGAAAAAAATAATAGCTTCATTAAAAGGATTAAAAGATGGATTTTTATATCGTTCCAAATTCGATTAGAATATTAACAAATAAAATTAATTATATATAAAATTAAATGATGCCATTAAATTTAAAATTAGGTTTTGTCTTTGTAAATTACAATAATTCTCTTACAACAATAAAATTAATTGATTCACTTAAGCGTCAGAATACAGATATTTATTTCCCGATTATAATTGTTGATAATCTGTCAAATAATGAAAATATAAATATTTTAAGGCTTATTCAAGAAGATGAAGTAAATGTGAAAATAATTTTCAGTGAAATTAATCTTGGATACTTTAGAGGTTTGAATTGTGGCATTGGTTTCATAAATGAAAATTATAAAGATGTAAATTGTATTGTTGTTGGAAACAATGATTTAATTTTTCCAAATAATTTTGTAAATTCGATATTCAATAAAATTCAGTTATTTAACGAATTTCCAGTAATTTCTCCAAATATAATAACAGATGATGGATTTCATCAAAATCCCCATGTTATAAAGAAAATTAGCTTTATTCGAGAAATCGTTTATGATATATATTATTCAAATCACTTATTAGCAAACTTAATAGGGTATCTTTCTAAGTTTTCGAAAATTATTACAGATAGAGCAGATGAAACAGAACATGATAAAGCCCAATTAATTTATCAGGGACATGGTTCATGTTATATACTTGGACCATTATTCCTTAATAACTTTAAGGAACTTTTTGCTCCAACATTTTTATTTGGCGAAGAATTCTTTCTAACAATACAATTAAGGAAAAAAAGTTATCAGGTTTATTATGAACCAAGCATTAAAATTACACATGAGTGTCATTCTTCAATAGGCAAAATGCCAAGCAAAAAGATGTGGCAGATTGCAAAAGATTCACATAAAGAATATCGCAAATATATTAAATTGACAAAATTTTATAAATTATAAACGATTCCTAAGTATTACTCAGAATTATATAGATTAGAATAATTAAATCTGATTTTGTCAGTATTAAGAAGATCTTATTAATTCTTTACATTTGAATTTAAATACGTTTGTAGTTAAATTAAATAACTGAATTTTATGAGTACAAAATATCAAATTTGCACAAATTGCGTAATGGACACTTCTGATTCAAAAATAATCTTTGATGAAAAAGGCGTTTGTGATCATTGTAATGATTTTAAGCTAAACGTATTGCCTAATTGGCATACAGGAGAAAAAGGCAAACAAGATCTCGTTGCTTATGTTGAAAAAATAAAAAAAGATGGAATTGGAAGAGATTTCGATTGCATTCTTGGTTTAAGTGGTGGAGTGGATAGTTCATATATGCTACATCTTGCAGTAAAAGAATTTGGACTTCGTCCATTGGTTTTTCATGTAGATGGGGGTTGGAATTCTGAACTAGCTGTACATAATATTCAAGTTATGATAGATAAACTAGGTTTAGACTTATATACTGAAGTTATTAATTGGGAAGAGATGAAAGATTTTCAATTAGCATTCTTTAAATCAGGTGTTCCTCATTGTGACATACCTCAGGATCATGCTTTTATTGCAACACTTTATAACTTTGCAAATAAATACAATATCAAATATATACTTAACGGTGGAAATTTATCGACTGAATGTGTTCGTAATCCGATGGAATGGTTATATTATGGTACTGACATGCCTCAAATCCATGATATTATGAAACGATTTTCAACTGTTGAAATGAAAACTTATCCTTTTAGTTCAATTTTTAAACACAAAATTTATTTGCGTTATTTTAAGGGACTTCAGGTAGTTAAATTGCTTAATTACAGGCCTTACATAAAAGAAGATGCGTTGAGAATGCTTGAAAAAGAATATAATTGGAAACCTTACCCACAAAAACATTTTGAATCGCGATTTACAAAATTCTTCGAAGGATATTGGTTACCAGAACGATTTGGTTTTGATACACGCAGGGTCCAATATTCAAGTTTGATTTTAACCGGTCAAATGACAAGAGAAAATGCTCTTGAGAAGCTTAAATGCAAGGCTTATGATCCAAATAAAATAGACGATGAATTTAATTACATAGCTACAAAACTAGGAATAACTAGTGATGAATTAGAAGGTTACTTTACCATGCCTAAAAAATTCTATTATGATTATAAAAATCAGCAATCGGTATTTAAAGTTGGTGCTAAAGTACTTAAGTTTTTAGGAATAGAAAGATCTATAAAGAGATGATAACGATTATAAATTATGGTTCAGGGAATATAAATGCAATTGGAAATATTTATGACCGATTGAGAATACCTTATACAGTTGCAAATTCACCTGAAGAGGTAATAGGTGCACAGAAGATTATTCTACCAGGTGTTGGAGCATTCGATGAAACAATTAAAATGTTGGATGAAACAGGTTTTCGATCAATCTTGGATTATGAAGTTCTAACTAATGAGGTTCCCGTATTAGGAATTTGTGTTGGTATGCAGATTCTTGCAAATAAAAGCGAAGAAGGTGTTTTATCCGGATTAGGTTGGATAAATGGTGAGGTAAAGAAAATTGATAAGTCAATATTAGTTCAAAAACCTAAACTTCCGCATCTTGGTTGGAACTCAATTGAAGTAAAGCACAAAGGAGTTTTTTTTGATAATATTGATGAAGAGAATGGTTTTTATTTTCTTCATAGCTATTATTTTCAATGTAATGACGAAGATGATGTTGCCTCTACCACATTTTATGGAAACAACTTTGCTTCTGCAGTAAATAGAAAAAATATTTATGGTGTGCAGTTTCATCCTGAAAAAAGTCATCAAAATGGAATTCAGTTATTACAAAATTTCGCAAAACTATAATGCTTAGATCAAGAATAATTCCATGCTTGTTGGTGCATAACAAGGGCTTGGTTAAGACCACCGAGTTTAAGGATCCTAAATACGTTGGAGATCCAATTAATGCAGTGAAAATATTCAACGAAAAAGAAGTTGATGAATTAATTGTATTAGATATTGATGCTACAAAAGAGAAAAGAGGACCTAATTTTGATTTAATTAGAAATCTTGCAATTGAATGTAGAATGCCATTTTGTTATGGCGGTGGTGTAACAACTGTTGAAGAAGCAAAAAAAATAATTACTTTAGGAGCTGAAAAAGTTGCTATCAGTTCAGCAGCTATTTATGATTTTCCACTTATAAAAAAAATTGGTGATACAGTCGGAGTACAAAGTGTAGTTATTGTTATAGATGTTTCAAAAAAGGGTATTTTTGGTGGATATGAAATTTACACAGAAAACGGTCAAAAGAAAACAGGTATAAAAGTCAAAGATTTTATTCAGAAATTGAATACTGTTGAAGTCGGTGAAATTGTAATTAACTCTATTGACAGGGATGGTAAAATGCTTGGGTATGATTATGAACTTATAGATATGGTTAGAGAGTTGACAGATGTGCCATTGTCAGTGTTAGGAGGTGCCGGCAGTTTAAATGACATCAAATCGTTAATAGCAAGATATAAAATTATAGGTGCAGCAGCTGGAAGTCTTTTTGTATTTAAAGGAAAATATCGAGCTGTATTGATTAGTTATCCGGATAGAAAAGATAAAAAGACATTATTGTAATATAAAAAATATGAAAGCAGTATTTATGGGATTGGGCTATATTGGCTTGCCAACAGCGGCAGTAGCGGCAAGTAAAGGCATTCAAGTTATAGGTGTAGATGTTAACCCAAACGTAGTAAACATTATTAATGAAGGTAGAATACATATAGTTGAACCTGCACTTGATAAAGTAGTAAAAGAGGTTGTCGATAAAGGTAGTTTGAGGGCTTCATTAAAACCGGAAGAAGCCGATGCATTTTTTATAGTTGTACCTACTCCATTTAAACAAAATCACAGAGCCGATATTTCGTATGTAGAGTCGGCAACCCGTATGGTAATTCCTTTTTTACGTGAAGGGAATCTGTTTGTAATTGAATCAACATCTCCGGTAATGACAACAGAGAAGATGGCTGAAGTTATTTTTAAAGAACGTCCAGAACTAATTGATAAAATCTACATTGCATACTGTCCTGAACGAGTTCTCCCCGGTAATGTGTTATACGAATTGGAACACAATGATCGCGTTATTGGTGGCCTAAATCCTGAATCATCAGATAAAGCCATTGAATTTTACTCGCAATTTGTAAAGGGGAAATTGCATAAAACCAATGCCAGAACAGCAGAGATGTGCAAGTTAACTGAAAATTCATCCCGAGATTCACAAATTGCATTTGCTAATGAGCTTTCTATGATTTGTGATAAAGCAGGGATAAATGTTTGGGATTTAATTGAGTTAGCAAATAAACATCCAAGAGTAAATATCCTGCAGCCTGGTTGTGGCGTTGGAGGACATTGCATTGCTGTTGATCCCTGGTTTATAGTATCCGATTTTCCGGAACAAGCTCATATTATTAAAAGAGCAAGAGAAACAAATGATTATAAAGCTGACTGGTGTGCTACCAGGGTTTTGGAAGAATGTCAAAAATTTACTATTAAAACAGATAGAGAACCAGTGGTAGCTTGTATGGGACTTGCTTTTAAACCTGACATTGATGATTTGAGAGAATCTCCGGCAAAATACATCACTTCACGCATTATTTCTGAAGCAAGGGCTGATGTTTTAGTAGTAGAACCTAATGTGAGTAATCACAATAGTTTTAACCTGATGAATTACAAAGAAGCTTATGCGAAGGCTGATATTGTAGTTTGGCTTGTAAAACACAAAGAATTTGCACCTATGCCTGTTGATCTCAATAAAAAAGAATTGGATTTTTGTGGAGTAAGAAAATAAGATTATGAAAAAAGTAATGTTAGTTTTTGGGACTCGTCCCGAAGCTATTAAAATGGCTCCTCTTGTTAAGGAATTTCAAAAACATCCTAAGGAATTTCAAACCATTGTTTGTGTAACAGGACAACACCGCGAGATGTTGGATCAAGTATTACATCTTTTTGATATCAAGCCTGATTATGATTTAAATATTATGAAACAGGGACAAGATTTATATGATGTAACAGCCCGGGTACTAGTTGGAATGAGAGATGTTCTAACTGAAGTAAAACCTGATGTAGTTTTAGTACATGGAGATACCACAACTTCAACGGCTTCTGCTTTGGCAGCTTTTTATCAACAAATACCAGTTGGGCATATAGAGGCAGGTTTACGTACACATAATATTTATAGCCCATGGCCGGAAGAAATGAATCGATTAATTACCAGCCGAATTGCAACTTTTAATTTTGCACCAACCCAATTAAGTAAACAAAATTTGTTGGATGAGGGAGTCGATAGGGAAAAGATAATTGTTACCGGAAATACTGTGATAGATGCACTATATATGGTGCTCGAAAAAATAGAGAAAGATCAAAATATGAACTTTGAACTTCAGTTAGAATTGAAACGGTCAGGTTATGATATTGAAAGATTGTCGGGGAAAAAACGCCTTGTATTGATTACCGGTCATCGTAGAGAAAATTTTGGTGATGGGTTTATAAATATGTGTTCTGCAATTAAAACACTAACAGAGAAATATCCAGAAGTTGATTTTGTATATCCGATGCATCTCAATCCCAATGTACGTTTAGCTATTGTACAAGTGTTCGGAGTTCTTAGTGAGATTCGTGATCATTCGAGTAATTCTTGTTTATCAAATATGTTTTTTATCGAACCATTGGATTACCTTCCGTTTGTTTATTTAATGGAGAAAAGCAATATCGTATTGACAGATAGTGGTGGAATTCAGGAAGAAGCTCCAGGATTAGGTAAACCAGTACTTGTTATGCGTGATACTACTGAACGCCCTGAAGCATTGGATGCCGGAACCGTAAAATTGGTTGGTACTGACTACGAAAAGATTATATCAGAAGTTTCGTTATTGCTGGATAATGAAACATATTATAATCAAATGAGTAAAGCAGTCAATCCTTATGGTGATGGATTGGCTTGTGGAAAAATTGTTGAAAGACTAAATTAAAGAGATTCTATTGATAAGATGAAACAGATAATTCAAGATATTAAAAGTGGAGCTACAATTTTAGAAGATGTTCCCGTACCCCAGGTAAAGAATGGTTATATACTAATCCAAACAACTCGCTCACTTGTTTCTTTAGGTACTGAGCGTATGTTAGTTGAATTTAGTAAAGCAAGCCTTATTGATAAAGCCCGACAACAGCCTGACAGAGTAAAACAAGTACTCGATAAAATCAAAACTGATGGACTTCAACCAACGTTGGAAGCAGTGTTCAATAAGTTGGGTCAACCACTACCACTTGGATATTGCAATGTTGGTAGAATAATAGCTATAGGAAAAGGTGTAACTGATTTTGTTGTAGGTGATCGTGTTGCATCAAATGGAAATCATGCTGAGTTTGTTTGTATACCCAAAAATCTCGTTGCTAAGATTCCCGACAATGTATCTGATGAAGAAGCAACTTTTACAGTAATTGGTTCAATTGGACTTCAAGGGATTAGATTGCTAAATCCTCAGTTTGGAGAAACGATAGTTGTTATTGGTTTGGGTCTCATTGGATTGGTTGCTGCAGAACTACTTAAAGCTAATGGTTGTAGAGTGATAGGTGTCGATTTTGATCAACAAAAAGTTGAAATTGCTAATCAAAAGGGTATTATAGGAATAAACCCGGCAAAGGGAGTTGACCCAATTAAATTTGTACAGGAAATTACCAATTCTATTGGAGCAGATGGAATATTGATAACAGCATCAACAAAAAGTGATGATGTGATACATCAGGCAGCTGAAATGTCTCGAAAAAGGGGTCGTATTATCTTGGTTGGAGTTATTGGCTTGAATATGCGTAGAGATGATTTATATAAAAAGGAACTTTCATTTCAGGTTTCTTGTTCGTATGGTCCAGGACGATATGATGAAGAGTATGAAAACAAAGGGAATGACTATCCGCTGGCTTTTGTTCGTTGGACGGAAAAAAGAAATTTTGAAACTATACTTCAAGCAATTTCCTTAAATAGTTTAGATGTAAAATCACTTGTTACAGAAGTTGTTGATCTTGAAAACTATCTGGAAATTTATGGCGATATGCGTAAGCAAGGATCAATAGCTTCCATCCTTAAATATAAAATAAATTCAAAGATAGAGACCATCGTTAAAGTTGGAAATAATAAATTTACATCAGGGATTGGCAAAATTGGTATTATTGGGGCTGGTAATTTTGCTTCTGCAACAATGGTACCTGCACTAAAGAAAGCTAATGCTAAAATTAAATATATTGCAAGTGCTCAAGGTCTTAGTGCTAAAATTCTGGCAAAGAAGGCAGGTGCAGAAAATGCGACTTCGGATTATTCTGTTATTTTAAATGATAGTGAAGTAGATTTAGCAATAATAAGCACTCGCCATAACTTACATGCCAAAATAGTATTAGAAGCTTTACATGCCGGTAAAAGTGTTTTTGTAGAAAAACCTTTATGTTTGAACGTTAGTGAGTTGGATGATATCATTCATGCATATGATTCAAGTATCCAAAATGTCACATTAACAGTAGGATTCAACAGACGATTTTCACCGTTGGCTAAAAAAATGAAGAATTTAGTAGGTGAAGGAGCGAAAAATATTATTGCAACAATGAATGCCGGCTTTATACCTTCAGAAGTTTGGGTACATGATCTGGAAGTCGGTGGAGGTCGTATAATTGGCGAAGCATGTCACTTTATTGATTTGTGTTCTTATCTAGCCGGTAGCGAAGTTACGGCAGTATGTATGAATGCTTTGGGTCAGAATCCTCAAGAAAATACAGATAATGCAAGCATATTGTTGAGATATGAAAACGGCTCTAATGCTGTGATAAACTATTTTGCAAATGGAAGCAAATCGTATGCTAAAGAACGTGTTGAAGTTTTTTCGCAAGAAAAAATACTAATATTAGATAATTGGAGAGAGCTGAAAGGATATGGTTTTAAAGGGTTTTCTAAAATGAAAAATAGAATGGATAAGGGACATCAAGCACAGTTCACAATGCTGATAGATCGTTTAAAAAATGGTGGAGAACCCCTTATTCCATTTGAAAGTATTGTAAATACAACAAAAGCATCTTTTGCATGCATAACAAGTCTTAGAGAAAACCGTTGGGTAAACGTAAATTAATAAAGGTGATTAGTATTTCAAAAATTTCAACTCTATTTCATACTGTATGCTATCTCAAACCTATACAGATATACAGTCGTGTTATGCTTTATGTTAAAAAGTGTATTCCTAAGAATATAGACTGGGAACAAACGATTGAGATAAATTCTCAGAGTTTAATATTTATCGATACAATTAAATTTGAGAATTCAAATTACAAGAACTCATTTGAATTTTTAAATTTGAGAAAAGATTTTAAAGATCAAATAGATTGGAATTATTTGAAGTATGGTCGACTTTGGAACTACAACCTAAATTATTTTGAGTTCCTTAATCAAGATAATATGACCTCTCAAAATGGTGAAAGGTTAATAAACATCTTTATAAAAGAGTTACCAAAATGTAAAACGGGTTTAGAACCATATCCATTATCTTTAAGATGTATTAATTGGATTAAATTTTTTATAAGTCATGATATAAGTAACTCTAAGTTTGATTCAATTTTGTTCAAACAATTGAATTTGTTGACTTGTAAATTGGAATATCATATACTTGGAAATCATTTATTAGAGAATGGATTTTCTTTACTTTTTGGAGCATATTATTTCAATGATGAAAAATTATATAAAGAAGCAAAGAAAATTTTAATTCCTCAACTTAACGAACAAATTTTAACTGATGGTGGTCACTTTGAGTTAAGTCCAATGTATCACTGCACTATGTTATATCGTATGTTAGACAGTTATAATTTGGTGTTAAATAATGACCTCTTTAATAAAGAATTACAACCGATATTTAAAGAAAAAAGTGAGTTAATGTTGTCTTGGTTAAATCTAGTGGTTTTCAAAAATGGTAATATACCATTAATGAACGATGCAGCTTTTGGTATTACTCCGACAACTAAACAGTTGAATGAATATGCTTCACATTTAAAATTAAGTTTTGAAAAGAGTGTAAAACTAAAAGAATCAGGTTATAGAAAATTTGTTAACAATAAGTTCGAATTAATAGTTGATGTAGGAGCTATCGGGCCAGATTATCAACCAGGACATGCTCATGCCGATACATTTAGTTTTGAATTGCATGTATATGGTAGACCGGTTATAACTGACACAGGTACTTCGACTTATGAAATTAATGATACTCGATTTTACGAAAGAGGTACTTCTGCTCATAATACAGTGGTTGTTAATAATTTAAATTCGTCCCATGTTTGGGGAGGTCACAGAGTTGCTGATAGAGCAAAAGTAAATATAATAAAGGATTTGTCTGATCAAATAGTAGCAAATCATTCAGGTTATAAAAGTGTTAATGAAACTCATACTCGTACATTTAAAAATACTGGGAACAGCATTATTTTGATTGATGAGCTAGAGCATCAAGGGGTTTTATATTTGCATTTTGCACCTCTGGAGGAAATAAGCATTGTAAAAAACAAAATAATTGGTAAAGATTTTTATTTCGAGTTTATTGGAGGCGAATCTATTAAAAGTTTTACAACTGAATTTTCTCCTGAGTTTAATAAAAAACTTAAAAGACAAAGTATAAGCATTCAGTTTACAAAAAAAATTGAAACCATTATCAAATGAAAATTCTAATGCTCACATTTTATTTTGAACCTGATTTATGTGCCGGTTCTTTTAGAAATACACCTTTGTTTAACGAATTGAAAAATCATTTGAATGAGGATGATTTTATTCATGTAATAACAACGCAACCTAATAGATACAAGTCATTTAAATCTAAAGCTGAAGCTGTTGAAAAAGGAACAAATTATAAAATAAGTAGGATTAGAGTTCCAGTGCATAATAGTGGATTAATTGATCAGGTAAAATCTTTTTTTGTATTTTATAGAAAAGCATTAAAATTAGTACGAGATAATAACTATGATTTGGTATATGCATCTTCTTCCAGATTATTCACAGCATTTCTGGGTAGAAGAATTGCAAATAGGAAAAAAATTCCATTATACCTTGATATCCGTGATATTTTTGTTGATACGCTATCTGATGTTTTCCAAGATAGAAAATATATTCAAATTCCAGCTGTCGCTTTACTAAAATTGATAGAGAAATATACATTCTCTAAGGCAAATCATATTAACTTAGTATCAGAAGGTTTTAAAGAGTATTTTAATAGATATCCAAATCCAATATATTCTTTTTTTACAAATGGGATTGATGATGAATTTTTGAAAATTCAACATACAAATAATTATAAAATATCTGATATAAAAATAATCACATATGCTGGTAATATAGGTAGCGGTCAAGGACTTGAAAAAATTATACCACAAGCTGCAAAATTACTTGGTGATAAATACCTGTTTAAAATAATAGGAGATGGCGGAACTAAAAATCTATTGAAAAACAAAATTGAAGAATTTGGATTAACTAATGTTGAAATAATAAACCCTGTATCAAGAAATATATTAATAGACTATTATATTGAAGCTGATTTTCTATTCTTGCATTTAAATGATCTAGAGGCATTCAAAAATGTTTTGCCATCTAAGATTTTTGAATATGTTACATTTAATAAACCTATAATTGCAGGGGTAAGCGGATATGCAAATAAATTTATTCGGGATAACTTAGACAATTACATTTTGTTTAATCCAACGGATGTAAATGATTTTGTTGGTCAACTTTTTGCTTTTCAATATAATAATAAACGATCAACTCAATTTATCGAAAGATATGCAAGAAAAAATATAATAAAAGAGATGGCTAAAACAATCTTATGTTTAAAACGTTAAAGTGTGTTTGTTTGATTTACAAAAATTCAGGTTTTAATTAAGAAACTACTCTGAAAATTAATATTGACTAAAGTAATCTTTATTTGTGTTTTTAATTCAAAATATTTTTACTAAGATTTAGATAATGCAGTTACAAGTTGAAGATGAATTAATTCTTTCTAGTATAAAGATATCACCGAGTCCAAGTGAATTGGAGTACATTAACAATTTGATTCCATTTATTCAGAATTGGGATTATTTGGTATCAAATATAATTGACAGAGGAATAGGACCTTTGCTGTATAAGAAAATATCGCTTCTCTCTAATAATTCACAAATACCAGAAACTGTAAAATCAAAACTCAAACAGGTTTATTACAAAACTTTTAGCAGAAGCTCTATACTGTACGAACATTTCCGGAAAATTGCGGAAACACTAACAGCTCAGAATATTCCCTTAATAGCTTTAAAAGGAATTTATTTATCCGAATGGCTTTATCAGGATATAGGTCTTCGACAATTTAGCGATATAGATATATTAGTGAAGGAAGAAAATGCTTCAACTTGTATTTCTATTCTCGAAAAGATGGGTTATAAGTCATTTGAATTTGAAAGTAATTTATCAAAATTTGTTGAATCAAAGTTCGATAATGATATTGTTCATTATTTGCCAATGATACTTAATGGAGTTTCCATAGAAATACACATTAAACTTCATAAAAAAATAGAAAAATTTGATTTAAACGTTCAAAAGTTATGGTATAATGCTATACCCACAACAATTAATGGAATACAGCTGTATGCATTAAATACAAATGATCTGATAATTCATATTTGTTTGCATTTGGATAAGCATTTTAGAAGTGGTCATATACAATTCACTTGTTTTAATGATGTGACAAATCTATTGGAAAAATATTCAGATTCAATTGATTGGAAATCTTTTTCTAAAGATTGTCAGTTTTATAAATGTGAGAGCATCGTTTATATGTATATAGTGTTAATAAATAAATATATGAACGTAAAAGTTCCGACAAAAATAATTCAAAAATATAACTCTTTATTGACTGAAGAATATGAACAATTGTTTTGTAATTATCTAAGGGGCAATGGTGGTTCAATTATTTCAATTTCAAAACATTTTTCATATCTGAATAATATTAATAATATATCTGATAAAGTAATTTATATTTTGGGTGTTTTATTTCCATCTAAAGTCTTTATGATTGAAAAATATGAAATTAAACGTCCCTCAAGTGTGTTTTTTTACTATCCATACAGATATTATATCGCAATATTGGGGATCTTAAACTATTTGAAGAAGAAAGTTGTCGCAAGGAAATAAAATACAGTACTGAAATAGTTTACAAAAAAGTAAACAGAGTAAAAATATTTGAAGAATTTATCTGGTTCTTATAGAAAATAAATTAATATGAATATACTTATCACCGGCATTCACGGCTTTGTAGGGAGTAACCTGGTTAGTGCCCTGAAAGATCGTCATAGTATTTACGGGTTGGATATTGTGTCACCTTTAAAAGATGGCGTGATAAAGACATTTAGCTGGCCTGAGTTGAACGATATGCCCATTATGGATATAGTTATCCATTTAGCCGGGAAAGCACATGATACGAAAAATAAAACAGGTTCAAAGGTATATTTTGATATCAATACAGGATTAACTCAAACGATATATGATTGGTTTCTAACTTCAGAAGCTAAAAAATTTATTTTCTTCAGTTCGGTAAAAGCTGCAGCAGACAGGGTGGTGGGAAATATCCTGACGGAAGATGTTGTTCCAAGTCCAAAAGGACCGTATGGAGAGAGTAAGATTGCAGCGGAGAACTATATTCTTAGTAAAGAAGAGGTAAGAGGTAAGAGGCAAGAGGTAAGTAAGGAAGAGGTAAGAGGTAAGAGGCAAGAGGTAAGTAAAGAAGCGGTAAGAGAAGCTTTTTTACTTCCAACTACTGACTCTCAACTATCTACTACCCACTACCCACTACCTACTACCGACTACCCACTACCGAATACTGACTACCTACTACCTACTACCAACTACCCACTACCTACTACAGACTTAAAAAAAACCTATATATTAAGGCCCTGTATGATTCATGGTCCGGGAAATAAGGGGAATTTGATATTGCTGTACAATGTGATCAAGAAAGGTATTCCTTATCCGTTGGGGGCTTTTGAGAACAGACGTTCGTTTACATCGGTGGATAATTTATGTTTTGTCATCAGTCAATTGATTGAGAAAGATATTGCAAGTGGCATTTACAATGTGGGCGATGATGAAAGCTTATCATCCAACGAATTGATAACCCTTATGGCTAATGTTATGGGGAAACCGGATAGAATATGGAAATGGAATAAGTCGCTGATACAATTGGCAGCTAAAATAGGAACTGTTTTACATCTTCCACTGAATACAGAACGACTACAAAAACTAACTGAGAACTATATTGTTTCAAATGCGAAATTAAAAAATGCCCTGGGAATTAAAAATATGCCGGTGAGAGCAGAGGATGGGTTTAGGAAGACGATTTCTTCAATTAATAATTAAAAGTTAATAGTAATTTGGTGGTAGTAAGAAATATATTAATCATCGGCATCCATTGATTTGCAAGCATTGAAAATACAAATTATATAATCTTCTTTTTATTATTCGGGCAGTTAAAAGTGTTTTTTGTCCCATTAACTTCCAAAGATAAAGAATTGAAAATATGGATATACAGAAATCTGAATATCAGGAACTATTATCAGACCTGATTTCTCTTATTGAAAAGACAAAATTAAATGTTATTTCTTATGCAAATAGTTCACTGACCATCCTTTTTTGGCATGTTGGGAATAGAGTTTTAACTCAAACGTTGCAAAATAAAAGAGCAGATTACGGTAAACAAATTGTCGTTACACTGTCACGTGAATTGGTTGAAAGATTTGGAAATAATTACGAGGAGCGGAATTTGAGACGTATGATCCAATTTGCAGAACAATATTCCGATTTCGAAAAAGTCGTTACACTGTCACGAGTTTTATCCTGGTCTCATTTTCTGATACTTATACCAATTAAAGACGTTGAGGTCAGAGATTTCTATGGGAAAGTTTCAGCTGAAAGCAACTGGGGAGTACGAGAATTAAGAAAACAAATTGAAAAAAAATTGTACGAAAGGACTGAACATGTAAATATCCAATTGCAAGACAACCAAACAATCTCAAGAAACATTTTCAAAGACCCTTATTTGTTGGATTTTCTTGAATTGAAAAACGGATTTTTAGAAAATGATTTAGAATCTTCCATATTAAGAGAACTTGAATCATTTATCCTTGAACTTGGAAATGGGTTTACATTTGTCGAAAGACAAAAACGAATGATAATTGATGGTGACGATTATTATCTGGACTTACTATTTTATCATAGAAAACTGAAAAGATTAGTGGCCATTGAATTAAAGATTGACAAGTTCAAAGCCAAATATAAGGGACAGATGGAGCTTTATTTGAAATGGTTAGACAAATATGAAAAACAGGAAGGCGAAGAGTCACCAATAGGACTTATTTTGTGTGCAGAAGCTAGCAAAGAACAAGTTGAATTACTCGAAATGCACAAAGATGGAATAATGGTTGCTGAATATTGGACTGAATTACTACCAAAAGAAATCCTGGAAGCTAAAATACATAAATCTTTGGTGGAAGCAAGAGAGAGAATAGAAAGAAAAAAACTTGAACAATAAATCCTATCATAATTCACACTATTATATTTTATTATAAATGAATTTTGAGACCGAGCTCAGTTTTTTTACTTTAGTTGTGAAAAAGCAAGGAATTAATATTCAGCCAGCAGCATTTAGAATATGGGGGATGATCAAAGCTTATCATCCAACGAATTGATAACCCTTATGGCTAATGTTATGGGGAAACCGGATAGAATATGGAAATGGAATAAGTCGTTGGTAGAACTGGCAGCAAAGGTAGTATTTAATAGGTAATAGGTAGTGGGTAGTGGGTAGTGGGTAGAAAGTAGTCGGTAGTCGGTATTGGGCAGAAGGTTGTCAGTAGAAAGTAGAAGGTAGATGTAGAAGGTAGAAAGTAGAAGGTAGAAAGTAGAAAAAGAGGTAAGAGGTAGAAGGAAAAGTGATATCCACCATTTAACAAATTCTATCAGAATATCGGCTTAATTCGTGAAATTAGTTTTAATTCGTGTGATTAGTTTTAACGTGAAATAAGTTTTATTTAGTTTAATTCGTTTAATTCGTATTATCTATGAAGATTATTGATACAAGCTTATTAGATTCGGTAACAGAGAAGGCAACAGAGAGTCCGAGGTTGCGAATGAATTATAACTTTCATGATAGCATGGAAGCAAAATCCCAGCGATTGCTTAATGCCCTGGAGCCCGGAACAGAGATACCCATTCATCGACATCGAACAACTGCCGAGACATATATTTTATTAAGGGGCACTATACGTGTCTTTTTTTATAATATTAAACGGGAGCTAATTGAAACGATTGAACTGAACCCTCTGACTGGAAAATATGGTATAGATATTCCGGCCGGTCAGTGGCATACCCTGGAAGTATTGGAACCGGGTACCGTAATTTTTGAAGTAAAGGATGGACCGTATGCGCCGATTAGGGATGAGGATGTTTTGGAGTAGTAGGGAGTAGGTAGTGGGTAGTAGGTAGTGGGTAGTGGGTAGTAGGTAGTAGGGTTAAGGGATTTTCAGCATTAATCAGGTAACCAGCTTATACGGAACAAAGAACATTAAGTGCCGTAAAAGCCGTTCTATCGTAAGTTTTATAATTAATAAGAAGTTTTATAAAAAAACGAACTAAAGAGAACAAAGTAATAGGTATATTTGTAATACAATAAAAAGAATAATTGTATGAAAGTAAAAGCAAAAGTAGAGCACAAGTTGGAACAGGATATTATTATTGAAGGACTACGTAAAAATGGTCGTTGTGCTTATGATGCAACTTTGGCAAATGGTATTCCTGCAACCGTTTTAAGAGGAAAGAATATATGTCGGATTGAACCTAATGGAAAAGTTTCAATCATTGCAAAGATGATGAAAAAGACCACGAAGGTATCGCATAAGACATTTAAATTGAAATGACTTCCACAAAGAGATTAAGAATATTTGCGGGTCCAAATGGTTCGGGAAAGACTACCTAGATAAAGATAGTAAATGATCTTCATGTACATTTAGGAATTTATATAAACGCAGATGAAATCAAAATTGAACTTGATAGTCAACATTTTCTTGATTTTAATCAGTATAAACTCACTTTAGATATAGATCATTTAAAAAATTCATTACAACAATCAACGTTTTATATTTCAAATGAAGGTGAAAAATTATCAGCAGGTCTGACTGCGATGAATAATTTTTTGTTTTTAGACAATGTGGCTCTAAAAGATAACCTACTCCCCTTATTCCTGGCAGACTATATCCGGTCAATCCTGCTTAATACCTGTGATAAATTTACATTTGAAACCGTAATGTCACATCCTTCCAAATTAGATTTTATTCGTTTAGCAAAAAGTCTTGGCTTTCGTATCTATTTATATTTTGTTTCTTTGGAAGATCCAATCATGAATATTGCTCGTGTTGAAGCACGAGTCAGACAAGGTGGGCATGATGTCCCTAAAGAAAAAATTGTAAATCGATATGAGCGAACAATGAATCTATTATTGGATGCTATCAAGTTAGTGGATCGGGCATATCTGTTTGATAACAGTTCAACGCATCCCATCCTTTTTGCAACTTCTCAACACGATGAAATTTCAATGGTCAATGAGGAATTTGCTCCAGATTGGTTTAGAAAGTACGTGATTGATAAACTATAGAAAGTTAGTAGTAGGTAGTTAGTAGTAGGTAGAAAGTAGTCGGTAGTCGGTAGTCGGTAGTCGGTAGTCGGTAGTCGGTAGTCGGTAGTCGGTAGAAAGTAGTGGATAGTAGGTAGTGGGTAGTAAGTAGAAGTAGAAAGTAGAAGGTAGCAGTCGGTAGTGGATAGTTGTATTTTTTAAAAAGTAAATAGTAAATGAAAAAATAGTAAATAGCTAGATAATAAATAGTTAGATAGTAACCTGGTAGCTGACCTTAAAAACCGGAATAATATTTATGGTTAGGATATTGTTTCACCTTCTAAAGATGGCATGTTAAGGGTATATAGCTGGCTGTATTTTGAAGATTTACCTGTTATTGTTATGGTTTGTCCATTAAGTCGGGAAAGTGCTTTAAACGAAGAATAGAATAGGTTTGAAGGTCTGTTTTGAAGTCAATACAGGATTGACTCAACAGATATATTTTGATTAAAAAATTTAAATTCATAATCTTCGTTCCTGAAAATGTATTTAATTACACTATTAAGAACTAACAATGTAATTAGTGTTACACTTTATGGAACGTAATATAGAAGGTGAGTTGATAAAGTGGGAAAATTCGACAACCCAAATGCCATTGGTACTGTATAAGGAGTGAGGAGTGAGGAATGAGTAGGAAGTAGAAGGTTGTCTTGTCCTGAAATAGGTTTACAGAAAAGTAAATAAAATTCTAATTTATACCTTCACTATGTTTACCTTGTGATTGTTGTATATTATGATTGATAAATGAGTTATTATTTGTGGTTTTGTCAATTACGATTGACAAAAAACTGTGTAGTACTGAAATAGGTTTACAATAAAGTAAACAAAATTAAGGACGATGAGAAATTAATTAAAAATTAATAATTAATAATTAATAATTGACAGATTACTGACATATAATCACTTACATGTTAATAATTAGATCGTTAAATATCTGCGAATACTTACTATTCTAAGTGGATTTATTACATTTGCAATAATTATAAAAGCAATAATTGTAAGTAATTGGAACAATTAAATGTCACATTTCTATTCTTTATTAAATTTGACATTATATTCTATTTGCTACTTAATTATTTTTTCATTAAAATATCTAATTTTTAGTAATGGACTTTTGACTTAATTTAGGGAGATTTTTGTAATAATCTTTATAAATCAGATTACACTATGACAAAAGAAGCTGCTATCAAGTTATTTAATGATCGAAAAATACGTACTCATTGGGACGAAGGACATGAAAAGTGGTATTTTTCAATTGTAGATGTAGTTGGTGTACTTAGCGACAGTGTTGATGCACCTTCATATTGGCGTAAATTAAAACAACGGTTAAAAGCAGAAGGAAATGAAACCGTGACAAACTGTCACGGTTTGAAAATGCTTGCATCTGACGGTAAAATGCGATTAACAGATGTGGCTGATACAGAGCAATTATTTCGACTAATTCAATCTATTCCATCTCCAAAGGCAGAACCATTTAAGCTTTGGCTAGCACAAGTAGGCAGAGAGAGAATTGATGAAATTGAAGATCCTGAAATAGGGATTGACAGATTGATGGAAACTTATTTAAGAAAGGGTTATTCTAAGGAATGGATTAATCAACGGCTAAAAAGCATTGAAATTCGTAAAGACCTTACCGACGAATGGGATAATAGAGGTGTGAAAAAGGGTCAGGAATATGCAATCCTTACTGATGAAATATCAAAAGCATGGAGTGGATTTACAACAAAACAGTATAAAGCTTTTAAAGATTTGAAAAAGGAAAATTTAAGGGATCACATTTACCCCGTTAGATAGGACAGAAAACAATTACAATCAAATAAACAACAATTTATCTAATGGTATGAACCCCGTAAGATAGCACTTGAATTTGAAATGTAAAACAAATTAAAATTAACTAAAAGGTTTACTTTGTTAGATATACTAACCTATAATCAAAATAACAATGTTTTTTTATGTTTATGTATTAATATCTGAAAAAGACGGTCTGTTCTATATCGGTTATACATCAGATTTGAAAGAAAGATTATCCCTTCATAACTCAGGTAAAGTTACTTCTACAAAAAATAGAGTTCCTTTAAAATTAGTTTATTTTGAAGGATGTTTAAATCAGCAGGATGCAACTCATCGAGAGCAATATTTGAAGTCGTCTTGGGGCAAAAGATATTTAAAAGAAAGGCTAAAAAATTATCAAATGAAGTTAACGCCATTAGATAAGACTGAAACCAATTACATCAAATGAACAACAATTTATCAAACGGGGTTTACCACGTTAGACAGCACTTGAATTTGAAATGTAACGCAAATCAAAAATTATCTAACGGGGTGAACTAACCTGGAATTGGTCTTAAATATGCTTGCAGAAGCTACAACAACAGAAATTTCGAAAGAAAAGAATCCTGAGACTTTTGATGATAACAGAAAAATTGCACGACAAGGTGGTACTATTGCTGGCAATACACGAAAAGAAATAGAAGAAAAGACTGGGAAAAAAGTTGTTTCAAAACTGAATGCAAAACAGATAGAGAATAAAAAAAACGATGGACTTGGCATTGAGTAATGATTAATGCATTTCCATGATATGAATTTGCCGGAAAGAAAACAAATTTTGAGATTAAGAATAAGTAAAAGAGAAAAAAATAAGAATTAAGCAGGAGTAAACAATTTTATGATGAACATTTTCAAATTAACACTATATTTTTTTCTTGCACTTTTCTTTCTGAGTTGCAACGAGCCTGCCGATTCACCCTATCCACCCATTGCCTTTGAGAAAAAGACGACAATGCCCGGAACAGGGAGAGCGTCGGCAGTGGCTTTTGTGATTGATGGAAAAGGATATGTGGCATTGGGGAGAACAGCCGTCAGGAGTGGTGCATTGAATGATTGCTGGCAGTATGATCCTGCAACGGACAACTGGACACAAAAAGCAATGTATCCCGGCAAGGCACGCGTAAAAGCCACAGCAGCGGTAGTAGGAGGAAAAGCATATGTCGGGTTAGGGTTTGATATTTCCCTGGGAGTGTATAACTTTGATGCCTGCCTGAAAGATTTCTGGATGTATGACCCCATCGCAAATACCTGGGTACAAAAGGCTGATTTTCCGAGCAACTATACGGATGCCTGCGGGACCTTTGTATTTAATAATACGATTTATGTAACCTCCGGTATGAATGGACATAGTTTTGGGACTGAAACATGGAAATATGTGCCTGTTGATGGTCTACCGGGTACATGGGTCAAGCTGAATGATTTTTCAGGACTGGACCGCATGGGAGGCATTGCCTGTGCTACCGGTGAACATTGTTATTTTGGTACCGGATACAGAACATATAATGTGAATGACTGGTGGGAATATTTTCCTGCCAATGATACCTGGAAAGAACGGAAATCCATGCCTGATAATGGCCGTGAAAATGCGGTGTCACTAACCGTTAGTAACCGTATTTTTATATCCACCGGGCGCCACTTTGGAGGTAATCTGACGGGTGGGCATGTTGATTCGGATATTGATGAATATGATATCCTCCGCAATGTGTGGTATGTCCGTGGAAATATCCCCGGCGGGGGCAGGGAAAATGCCCTTGCATTTACCATCAATGGAGTAGGATATATCGGGTTTGGTGAAAATGATACAGAGATACTGAATGATTTCTGGAGCTTTAAACCCTAAGAAATATGACCCCCAGCCCCTAAAGGGGATGTGAATACCCAAAGCCCCTCACGATAAACCGGGATAAATTGCGGGGAGTTAAGACCGGGTGAGAAATATGACCCCCAACCCCTAAAAGGGAGTTAAGACTGGATGAGAAAAATGACCCCCAACCCCTAAAGGGGAGTTAAAAAGCGAAACAAAGTAGCAAATAAAATACAATGTCCTATTTTAAAAAAAAGAACGCATATTTATTGGATTTATAATCGACATTTAATTTGTCACATTACTTAATTATATTTTAACCAGATGAACCACTTAGCTTCACTCTTTAATTCCCCTTTAGGGGTTAGGGGTCATATTTTACTCTTCAATTCCTCTTTAGGGGTTAGGGGTCATATTTTTCAATTACTCTGCTTTCTATTTATCCTTACCTCACCCGTTGTGGCACAAAATGACACGATCAGGTACGATGTTGGGATTATAGGAGTAACATCAACAGGTGCATATTCTCCGTTTTGGTTACAGAGCAAGGAATATGGCAAGATATCATCTGAAGCTACGAGCGCTGATATGATGGTTGGCATCCACAAGGATTTCGGTGAAAAAACACGGTTTTTTGATTATGGTTTTAAAGCAAACCTGCTGCTTCAGCGGGATACGAAGACAAGCGCTTATTTTCACGAGCTCTATTTAAAAACACGGCTATCGGTTTTTGATTTTAACGTGGGAGCCAGGGAAGAACATCTGGGGAATCAGGATTCTACTCTGTCGTGCGGTGGTTTTATGTTTTCGGAGAATGCCCGTCCAATGCCTAAAATAACCCTCGGCATTGAGCATTTCACTGTAGTTCCATTCACATACGGTTTCCTGGAAGTAAAAGGAGCTATCGCGCATGGATGGTTTAGCGATAACATAGCTGTGAACAACCTCTATCTTCATCACAAATACCTGTATGGCCGGATAGGAGGTAAATTGCCGGTTCACTTTCAATACGGGCTGGATCATGTAGCCCAGTGGGGTGGAAATGTACCGGGTATTGGTCAGCAACCGGCAGGATTGAGAGATTTTATATCTATTTTTTTCATTAAAAAGGGTGGAAAGGATGCAACGATGAATGACCAGTTAAATGCCCTTGGAAATCATATCATTTCACAATCGATGAAACTGGATGTGGATGTTTCGGATTATAAAATCAGCGCCTACTGGCAGGATCTTTCGGAAGATGGGCCTGTACGCAAGATCTGGGATACGATGAACCTACCGGACGGGTTGTGGGGAATATCCGTACGGAATAAAAATTTTCCATTTATCAAAGGTATCCTGTATGAATATCTGAATACAACCGACCAATCCGGGCCGTACCACGATAAAGATGGTCTTATTTATGGGGGGGCAGACAGTTACTTTAATAATGGCATCTATCAAAACGGCTGGACGTATTATTCCAGAACCATAGGGACACCCTTTATTTCTTCGCCTCTGTATAATAAAGATGGAGCAGTATTTATTGTCAATAACCGTGTTCAGGTTCATCATTTCGGGATGGAAGGCGACGTGTCGGGGTATAGCTACAAAATGCTGGCTTCATTCAGTAAAAACTATGGAACCTACGGAGCGCCATACCCCAATATGATTCAAAATACATCAATGCTGCTGGAAGTAAACAAACAGTTTCCGGCATTGTCAAATATCCAATGCGGTGTATCGGTAGGGGCAGATTTTGGAAAATTGTATGGGAATTCAGTGGGGTGTATGTTTTCTATACGTAAAACAGGAGACTTGTTTCATTATTGAAGAACAAAGAACAAAAATGAACGATTAACGATGAAGGATTAATGATTAACGATGAAGGATTAACGATTAACGATGAAGGATGAAGGATTAACGATTAACGATGAAGGATTAACGATTAACGATGAAGGATTAACGATGAAGGATTAACGATTAACGATGAAGGATTAACGATTAACGATGAAGATTAAAGAACAAAGATTAAAGAACAAAGATTAAAGAACAAAGAACAAAGAACAAACATACGAGATTACAATAATCATATTTGTTTATTAGTATCTCCATGCAAAAGCTGGTCTATTGAATTACCCACGCTGCAAGCATATTTAAATAAAAACTATTTGGCTAAAGCCGATTTGGAATCTATTTATTAGCACCTCCAGCTAAAACTGGAGTCTATTGAAAATGAAAAATTTTATTGAAAATGCTGGAGTCTATTGAAAATGAATAACTCGTTGAAAATGCAGAGATATATTGAAAATGAAGAATTCTATTGAAAATGAAGCACGAATAGTTTTTCAATTAAAAAATCCTGTAAGGATTTCCTATGTGTAACCCCCAAATTAATTTGGGGGTTAGTGAAAAAACAAACTTTAAACTCCGAAGGAGTTGCCCAATGGATGTAATGTGCTAATACGAAAAGGAGAACTCCTCTGGAGTTCTTGTACTAAGAGTTGTTACATCCCCCAAATAAATTTGGGGGTTATGCACAGAAAAATCCTCTGGATTTTTTAGGCAGACCCTAAATAACAAACATAAATTAATGTTGTATTTAATAAAGGATTGAATATGACTTTTAATTGTTCCATTTACTTAAAAATGGAACAAAAGCAATATACGGTATGGTATTTGTATTCTGCTAAGTAACCATCAAATCGGATGCTTATTGAGATATTTAATTAAATATTGGTTTATTATGTAAATTTAGTTGGTTGAAACTTTAAAATATTCTATTTTTACACACTGAAAGTAAAGATATGACCCCAAAACTGCCCCAAGCCTACCCCAAGCCCCTCCCGATAAATATCTGGATAAATTGCGGGGATGTGAAGAGTGGTTTGAAGATGACCCCTAACCCCTAAAAAAGGATCTAAAAGAGTGGAATCAGGAGGTCTTTTGTTAAAATATATTTAAGATATCTGTCTTACATCCCCGGAATTTATCCCGGTTTATCGGGAAGGGTCTGGTGTCATTTGTTTGTTTGTTTGTTTGTTTGTTTGTTTGTTTCAATTTCGCGTTAGAAAAGAGTAATATTATTTTCAACCATCAAAACCAACCCTCTCTATGAAAGAATTTCTGAAAAGAATGCGTAAACTGTTTAAAAGAATTATGCAAACTTCGTTGCATCAACGAAGAATTGTGCTGGAAATTGATTTGATTCTGTGTATTATCGGATATAGTTTTGCTACTTATATTCAGATACGGAACACCGAAATGGATATTTCAGCTTCAAGAACCTGGATTGCCGGTGCTGTTTACATTCTGAGCGTTGCCATTTCATTTATCGTTTTAAAATCATACCATGGGCTTATCAGGCATTCGGGTCTGGTGGAAATGTGGCGTCTTTTTGTCTCACTTTTTGTATCGGCTACTGTTTTGTATGTATTTATTTTGCTGTTTGATTATCAGTTTAACTACCGGTTCTTTTTTGTGCAGAATGTCTTTTTAATCTGCCTGGTATTAATGCTTGTCATGCGGTTTTTTATCGTATTTATTTATAACTATACGGTGAACTATACCTCCGAGGTACGTAATAAGTCGTTGATATATGAAATTGATACGCACAGCATTGCATTGGCTCAATGGTTGAACAAAAGTGCTGCAAACCAACACCAGGTACAGGGATTTGTCACCCGCAATAAAAATGCACGTAAAACCCGTATTCATGGTTTACCGGTTCATTATCTGAATGAGGATAACCTGGATTGGTTTATGCGTAAGAATGAAGTAAATACCATTATTTTCCCCGATTACAAGAGTGTAAGGAATGAACAGCCATTTATATCAAAATGCATTGACAGAGGACTATCCGTTCTTGTTTCGCCCCCATTCGAAGGCCTGGACATGAACAATAAGGTGAGGTTGCAAATGAAGCCCATCCAGTTTGAAGACTTGTTGGGAAGGGATGAAATAAAGATTGATATGGACAAGATAGCTTTGCAGACAAATGATAAGGTAATTCTGATTACCGGTGCTGCAGGGTCTATTGGAAGTGAATTAGTCAGACAATTGGCTCATTTTAAACCGAAACTGCTGTTGGTATTTGATATCGCAGAGACACCGCTCCATAACTTACGACTTGAAATGGAAAGCACTTTTCCGGATCTGAAATTCATACCGATTATTGGTGATGTCCGTAGTCCGAACAGGCTTGATTTTGTATTCCGCACCTATCATCCACAAATCGTATTTCATGCTGCTGCCTATAAACATGTTCCCCTGATGGAGGAGAATCCGTGTGAGGCTATACTGGTAAATGTACAGGGAACCATGAATCTTGCTAATTATGCCTTACGTTATCAGGCGGATAGTTTTGTAATGATCTCAACCGATAAAGCTGTAAACCCGACCAATGTGATGGGAGCATCGAAGAGGATTGCAGAAATTTATGTTCAGTCGCTGGCTAAAGAAAGTAAAAAGAATAACAGCAAGCTGAAATTTGTGACTACCCGTTTTGGAAATGTATTGGGATCGAATGGCTCGGTGATACCCCATTTCAAAGAACAGATTGAAAAAGGAGGACCGGTAACTGTAACCCATCCGGATATTATCCGTTACTTTATGACCATTCCGGAAGCGTGCCGCCTTGTGTTGGAAGCTGCTTCCTTTGGCAATACCGGTGAGATTTATGTATTTGACATGGGCAGTCCGGTTAAAATTGTTGATCTGGCAAAACGAATGATTGAACTTGCCGGATATGTACCCGATAAAGATATTAAAATTGAATTTATAGGACTGCGCCCGGGTGAAAAACTCTATGAGGAATTGCTGAATGATAAAGAAACGACCATACCCACGAAACATGAAAAAATAACCATTGCCTCAGTACGGCAATATGATTTTGACACTGTTTTAAGTGCAGTGCATACCATGATAGAGTTATCTACAAAAGTGGAGATGAATAATACGGTAATGTCCATGAAGAAACTGGTGCCTGAATTTATTAGTAAAAACTCCACGTATATGGATCTTGATACTTTAACACAATCAGTAAGCCCGGTTACCAGACTGAAAGAACAGCCTGTAACAAAATAAAAGTTTAGGTTTATGATTGCTTAAGACAAAAATTAGAAATGCAAACATTGGCGTCTCAACATAAATTGAGGCGCCATTGCTATTTTAACAGCAAACAATTTTCAACTGGATTTTACGTTTAGTTCAGATGTCCGACTATTAAGTCGTTTTTTTAAGGCTTTATAGCAAACCCAAAGCGACAATTTTTAAGATATTATTATTATCTTTGTGCGATATTGTCTGAATTGTTTTGTTCGTTTTGAGATATGTTAGCATTGAAAATCGATCGTCGAGGATTAAGTAAATAGGAATGAATGAATAAATTTTGCAACAGTTTATTCTTCCATCAGAAATAACTATGTTGTTAAGAATATATTCGTTACTTCCTTTTGTAAGTGACGAGCATTTTGATGTCATAAAGGGATACGATTTATAAATACTAACATAAGTGGTATGAACAATATAATATCTTAATTTATTTATTCATTTAATATGCCCTTTCCCAATCCCGATAGTTATCGGAAGAGGATGATAGAGCTAAGGTTTTAAGAAGTTTTATTTAAAATCATAGGGTATTATTTACTTCCTACTACTTTGTAGATAAGTAATCGTAGATATTTAATGATATACATGTTAATCTATAAAAACTATTTTTCAGAGTCCCGGAAATTCTTAATTGTTCATTCTTAATTATTAATTATTAATTATTAATTAGTTATTTATTTATCAGTCATTAGATTTATTTAAAAAACATTTATGAGGAAAGTTAATCTTTTATTATTTGCCTTACTGGTGTTAACCAGTTTGGTTGCACAGGATCTCAGCAAATTAACTCCCGAACAGTTAGCCGCTTATAAGAAGTATAAAGAAGGAAATAATAATCCTATAACAAATACAACCCAGGACAAAGTTACAGAGAGAACTGAAGTAAATAGTGATGAACAGACACCGGTAGAAACTACAAAAGGGAAAGTTGTTAAAACAACAGATAATAAAACCGGAGAAAAGAGAGTCCCCGGTTTTTCGGGTAGCTTTTTCGGTTCGTACCTATTTAACGGACAGAATCTGACTTTCGAACCGAAACTAAATATACCTACCCCGCCAAAATATATTTTAGGGACGTATGACGAATTAATCGTTGATATTTCCGGACTTTATGAAGCGAATTACAAAATCAAGGTTACCCCTGAAGGTTTTATCCGCATTCCGAATATCAGTCCGATAAAAGTCAGTGGACAAACCATAGAAGATGCTTCCAGAACTATCAGAAACAGGCTTTCGAAAATATATCCGGGAGTTTCGAATGGCTCCACACAGATTAATATAACCCTCGGTACTATTCGTAGTATCCGGATTACGGTAGTAGGAGAGGCAACCCGTCCCGGAACTTACACATTGCCTTCGCTGGCTACTGCCTTCAATGCACTTTATGCCTGTGGAGGCCCTGATTCAATAGGTTCTATGCGTGATATTAAAGTTGTGCGTCGTGGTAAAATTGTTGCAAATGTGGATGTGTATGGTTTCCTTTTGGATGGCGCATTAACAAATAACATTCCTCTTCAGGACGAAGATGTGTTAAAGATAGAACCTTATAAAGTACGTGTTACGATAAAGGGAGCCATTAAACGGGACGGCATATATGAAGCCTTACCTGGTGAGACCCTTCAACAATTGGTACGTTTTGCAGGTGGGTATAACGATAATGCCTATAAAAAGATATTAACTGCCTTTAGGTTAACCGAAAAGGGAAAGACGATTATCGATGTTTCAGAAAATCAGGTTGCCGTTTTTAATGTCCAATCAGGTGATTCCTTTTTGGTATCCACAACTTCTACCAAATATGACAACCGGGTTGATATCCGGGGATCAGTTTACCGTCCGGGAGCTTATTCCCTGGGGAATGGACTGTCAATAAAACAACTTATTGCTAAAGCTGATGGTTTAAAAGAAGATGCGTATCTGAATATGGCATTCATCAACAGGAAGCAGGCAAACCAGATACCTGAAATTATAGGATTCAACCTTGGGGAAGTTATGCATGGAATTTCTGAAGATATAGCTCTTCAAAAAGACGATTCTGTGGTAATACGCAGTTTGTTCGAATATCGGGAAGGTCAATCCGTTTCTGTATGGGGGGCAGTTCAGCAACCCGGAACATTTAAGTTGCTTGAAAAAGTGACATTAAGAGATGTAATCTTTAAAGCAAGAGGATTTACAGAAATGGCAAATACCGATTCAGTTGAACTTATCAGGGTTATCAAAGATCCTTCACGTTTACTGAATACGAATGAGAAGACCATTGTACTGAAATTTGCCATGGATAAAGATCTGAACTTAAAAGGTGGAATGAGTGATATGATACTTGAAAATGGTGACCAGGTAATTGTTCGTACTATTTCCGGTTATGAAGGTGTCCGTATGGTACGTATTGAAGGTGAAGTAATTCAACCGGGAACATATAATATAACCAATAAGGCAGAACGCATTTCGGATTTGTTGAAACGTGCAGGTGGGTTTACCAAATATGCCTATCCATTAGGGGCCTATCTGATCCGAACTGAGAAACAAACCGGTGTGGAACAAAAATTAAACGAAATTACCAAAGAAAATGCCAAAAAGCAATTTCAAACAAAAGAAGGTAACAAACTTGATGCAACATTGCTTAAAACCGGTGGTGGCACAAATACTGCCGAGGAAATTACGAATCTGGATTCAGTACAGAATAAGATGACAAATAAAGGCTTGGAAAAAGTCTTTAAAAATGAAGGTATCGTAGGAATCAACCTGGTAGAGATACTGAAACGACCGGGAGGTAAAAATGATTTTTTTCTGGAAGAAGGTGATGATATCTTTGTCCCCCGTGAGTTACAAACCGTACGGGTCATGGGAGAAGTTCTTTTTCCAACCTATGTAGGGTATGAAATTGGTGTAAGTTTAAAGAGATACATCGATAATGCCGGTGGATTTTCAGTACAGGCTGAAAAAAAGAAAGTATTTGTACTTTATGCCAACGGAACAGCAAAGAGTACCAGAAGCTTCCTGGGTATTCGGCTTTATCCAAAGGTTCAACCCGGTTCACGAATTGTTGTTCCTGAGAAACCAACTGAAATTCAGAATAAAATGTCAACAGTTGAACTCATAGGAATTCTGAGTTCTATTTCAACTATGGCTGCACTTATCTATTCTGTTACTAAATAAAAAAGACAATGAATACAGATACGATTAAGAAAAATAGCCCTGTTGTTGAAATCTCATTAAAAGAAATAATGCAAATGACCAATGAGTGGTGGAAATACCTGTTGACTAAATGGATTATAATTCTTATTTTTGGATTAAGTGGAGCTGCCATCGGTTTAGTAGTTTCATTCATGACTCCAATTAAATATTCAGCACATTTATCCTTTGCATTGGTTGAAAAAAGCAGTGGGGGTGGGGGACTTGCCGATCTGGCATCATCGTTTGGAATTAGTGGTTTAATGGGAGGTGGCGGAAATGGTGCTTTCAGTGGCGATAATTTACTGGAAATTATTAAGTCACGGTATGCTATAGAACAAACCTTGTTGACCCCTGTAGATTATAACGGAAAAAAGGAAAATTTGGTAGAAGTGTATATACAGTTTAATGACTTACGGAAAGATTGGTTAAAAGATGAAAAGAATAAAGAATTAGAAACTCTGAGTTTCCCTATTGGTCAAAAAAGAGAATCATTTACACGAACTCAGGATAGTGTTTTGTTTAGTATTTATAATGATATAGTAAAGCCTGGAATTTTAACTGTTGCACGTAAAGATAAAAAAGTAAGTATTGTAAATTTGGATTTTCTTAGTAGAGACGAGTTATTCTCTAAATTGTTTATTGAAGTTTTAATGAACCAAACGTATAAATTTTACAAAGAGACCAAAACATCGCAAAGCAGAGTTAATATAAATATGATGCAACACACGGCTGATTCTATTAAAGGATTGTACGAGGGTGCAATATATAAAAGTGCAGGGATATCACAAGTGAACATTAATCAGGCTTTACAGTTTGCTGCAGTACCTAGAATTAAACAGGAACATAATGCTCAATTATATGGAACTGTTTATGGTGAAGTGTTGAAAAATCTGGAGACATTGAAACTTGATATGGCTCGCGAAACTCCAATAGTTCAGATAATTGATACTCCAAGATTACCATTGAAAATGGATAAATTTGGAAAAGTAAAAGGAATAGTTTTAGGAGGCATTCTGAGTGGATTTCTGATTGTAGCCTATCTATTAGTCAGTACGTATTTGAAGAAAATGTTGGCTAATTCTTAATTTAACAGTATAAATGAGAGACTTTCTGAATAAAGTTTGCGATTTTTCGTATAAAAACTCACTAATAAACAACTGTAAAAACGATTGAATGAATACTGTTACGGGATTGAATTTGTTTTTGTATAAATGTAAGTAAATTTAGATAATTTATATTGTTGTTTTTTTATAAAAAGATTGGAAGTTAGTATTCAATAGTTAGTTTTAAACAATTAATTAACAATTTAAACTGAAAGTTTATGAATAAAAATAATTCTAGAAATTACAATTAAAAAGATAAGGAACTGCCTATCATTTGAAATTTTGTGCTTTTAATTCTGTAGCTCGACAAAGCAGAGTTTTTAGGCTTTTCCGAAAATGCTTGCACCATTGAAAGGATTAATTGATACAAAATTGACTAATCGGATCCGGATACAAGACACTTGGGATATTGAAAAAATCGATTTATATTGCTGATTTTAGTTTTACTCAATTACGAAAAGTCATGAATGCGCGCAATGCAGAAAGTGTTATTAAGAGTTTAGATTTTATAAATTCGAATTTGGAGAAATTTATACCAGATTTTGAAGTTCAGTAGATTTATGCAAAATTAATTGCTGATTTTTTTTAAACTATGAAATAGTCCTTAGGATTAGATGCTCTATTTGAATTTTATTGCAGAAGATTCTGGATATAAATATATATAATGATATACTTAAAATGAAAATGGTTAGTAATTTTCCTCTATTCCTACCAAGTGTTAATAAAACATATACTGATTTCGCTAATGTTCTTACAAATGAGAATGTACGCTTACAAGAAACACGAAAAGCTTTATTTTATACGATTGAAAAAGGGTATTTTAGCAAAATAATAATAGTGGATGGTTCTAATCAAAAAGTTTTGTCAAATCATGAAATTATCCAATTAGCCACTAAGGGAATAGAAGTTGAACAATTATTGTTTCAACAAGACACTAAATTAGTAAAACAATTTGGAAAGGGTAACGGTGAAATGCAGATAACAAATTACATGGTAAAAAACTCCAAACTAGCAAATGCTGCTGGAGGGTTTGTAAAACTTACACCTCGTTATTATTTTGATAATATAGATTTAATAATGCCCCAAATAAATAATAAATCAAATATTTTCTTTTTCTATTATCCATATATTGTTAAATCAATTAAACCTTTTGTATGTACAATTTTTTATAAAACTACCATTGAATTTTATAAAACCCATTTTGAAAATTCAATTTGCGAACATTCTACAGAAATTAAAGGATATGCAGAATCTGTATTTTATCGAAATATTGTCAATTTAGATAAATCAAGTGTATATGTTGAATTTCCACATTTTAGTGGTTTAGCTGGAACTACAGGAAAACAGATACTTAATCAATATTTTCAATTTAGAAATATTTGTTCTAAATTGGGATTTATGTGTTATGATTTTAAGTAATTCAAATTGAAATACAAGATTTAAATGGATATTAAAATAGACAAGAAACTTATCACTAGATTACTCACAATTTTACCTCCCTTATTGGGAGTAGTTCTATTCACATATATTATAAAATATTCAGGAATAAAAGCAGTGCCATTAAGAATTCCATTATTCCAGGGTCTCACAGCTTATTTCTCATTAATTCTACTAGGATTTACATATATTAAAAATAGACAGAATGTAATTGGTAATAAAATTGTGATTATCCTGTTTCTCATTATGCTTTTCCCAATTCTATTTTATGTTTACAATGGATTAAAATTAGATATAACTGTTATATTTGTAGTATTACAATTTTTTGCGTCAATAATATTATATCTTACAATTGTTAGAGGGAAAATGATTCAATATTTATTGTTTGCATGTGTTAACTCTATTGTAATGCCTTTAAGTTTAGCTCTTAATGAGATTGCATTGGTAATTTTGTGTTTTTGTCTTATTATTATTTTTATTTACTTGTTTTTATATAATCGTCATAAATTTGGTCATTTTAATTTTGAAGATAGTGGATTAAATGTTATAAAATCAATTTTCTTTCAAAGTCCATTAATTATTTTGCCTTTTTTTGATTTTAAAATAGCTGAGATTATTGGACGTGAAAGTTACTCAAACTATGTTCTTTATTACAAATACATTAATGGGATTATTGTTTTACTCTTTTCTTATAAACAATTGAACTTGACGTTTTCTGGTGAACTTTCAAAAAAAAAGAGGATAATCTTTGAACTTATATTTATTCTATTTGCTTTGTTCTTTTGTATATTATTGGGAAATATTTATTCACTTTTAATTTCTATTGCATTGTACTCTATTGGTGTCAATCTTTGTAGTTTATTAATTAGAAATGCATTGCTGAGCGGAGTGCCATTTTATTATACACTTATTGGTTTTTTCTCAACAATCATTTACTCAATAACAATTTTTAATTGTGGTAGTTTTATTTCTTTATCAAATAGCTTATTTATTGTTTTGATGTTTATTTCAACATTAATTCCAGCACTATTCAATTATTTTAAGAGTAGGGAAATCTCTGATATGAGCTAATGTCCAAATGTGAATATTATGTCAAATATAGAAACAAATACTTATTCTTTAAGGTATGGGATGATAGCTTATCTCTTATCATTTTTATTATGTTTAATTTTGTTGTTTATGTGTGGATTGATTCCTTGGATAACAGCTAAATATACTCCGGATTTATCAATATTAGTTGGATCAATTGAAACTGTAATGCCAAATTCAAGTTTTAAAGACTCATTTATTGATAATACATCATTAATATATATAGTTTATTCGTTATTTCCAGATTTCAATCCGGAGATTTTAATAAGGATTATTCAAAATATAGCGGTTTGCTTACTCGGATTTTCCTTACTACGATATTTAAAGCCAGAGGGTGCACTTTCAATAATTTTTTTTTGTTTTTTCACTGTATTTTTAAATCAATTTCGACTCGCCATTGCATTGTCATTTTGTCTTATTGCTATAAAAAATCTTGAGCTAAAACCAAAATTATCTTTTTTATTTTTTCTATTTTCTTTTTTATTTCATTTTTTTGTTTCGATTTGGTTTATTTTATTTGTGTGTTTTGGCTATTTTTTAAAATCAACATTTAAAATAAAGTTTTTGATTTTAACGATATTGTTTCTTATTGGCTATTTGGTTTATCGCGTAGTATTAGATACGGATGAATTAAGATTCATGTTTTACCTTGAAGAGGATGCAGCTTCAAGTCATACATATATTTTTGCGTTTATTTGTCTTGTGTTACTTTGGACTACTTTTGATACCCATGTGAAGTTCTTTTTATTTATAACAGTTTTTGTGTCTTTTGCGGTATCCTTTCTACCTTCATTATCTGGTAGAATTGCAGAACTCTCTATAATTTCATCAATTTTTCTTAGTAAAAATTCATATGTCATTTATTTACCAGATAAATTAATATATCCTAATGTGTCTCCTTTGAAACTGAATTTGGTATTGCTATTTGGGTTTATTTTTTTTATATATAGATATATAAATATTGTTTTGTATAATTCACTAGGAAATTAATTTAGATAAAGCATTATAACTATTGAGAAATATAAAATAATTATTTATTTGAACATGTTAATTATTCAGTTGTTATTTTGTTTTAATAAAATCACCCGTATTTTAAATGTGTTATGAGAATAGTGAAAGTTATTGGTGGGTTGGGTAATCAAATGTTCCAATATGCATTATATTTATCATTAAAAGATAAATTTCAAAATGAAAGAATATTGATTGATAAGCGTTTGTTTAATTCGTATAAATTACATAACGGTTTTGAAATTGATAGAGTATTCCATTTAGATTCTGTTGAATATGCAACACAAAATGAAATAAAATTAGTGACGTTTAATGTTCGGAATTATAAAATGCAAAGAATAGCTAGACGAATTTTACCTAAATTGGAAACAGAGTTTATTGAGAAAAATGAGTTTTTTTATGATAATAATGTATTTAATAAAGGTGATTTATATTATGAAGGTTATTGGCAAAATTACAACTATTTTAAAGAACTAGGGTCTCTAATTCGAAACTCCTTTCAGTTTAAAAATGACCTTAGTTTGCTTAATTCAAATTTATTGAACGAAATTTCAAAAGAGGCTCAATCTGTAAGTATTCACGTAAGAAGAGGTGATTATTTAAATCACAAAACGTTTGGGGGTATTTGTAATTCAAACTATTATTTGAATGCCATTGAATATGTTAAAAACATATTTCATAATCCGATATTTTATTTCTTTTCAAATGATTTTACTTGGTGCAGAGATGTGTTACTGCCACTAATTGGTGATTCTAAATATTTTTTTATAGATTGGAATACAAAACAAGATAGTTATATAGACATGCAATTAATGAGTTATTGTAAGTTTAATATTATTGCAAATAGTTCTTTTAGTTGGTGGGCTGCCTGGTTAAATCCGAATAAAGATAAAAAGGTAATAGCACCAGTAAAATGGACTCAAAACGTGATTTCTAAAGATATACTGCCACCTGATTGGATTTTAATATGAATGAATTGGTATCAATTATAACCCCGACATTTAATTCGGAACATTTTATTGAGGAGTCAATTACGTCTGTTTTGTCACAAACTTATAGCAATTGGGAATTGATAATTGTAGATGATAAATCTACTGATGCAACAGTTTCAATTATTAATAGTTTTACTTTATACGATAGTAGAATCATTTTGATCGAACTTCAAAATAATAGTGGCTCTGCAACAGTGCCAAGAAATAAAGCAATAGAAAGGGCAAAAGGGAGGTTTATTGCATTTCTTGACAGTGATGATTTATGGCTTCCAACTAAACTCGAAGAACAAATAAGTTTATTTTCAGATAAAAATACAGCTATCGTATTTTCAAATTATGAAAAAATGACAGAGACTGGATTCTTAAATAATCGTGTGATCAAATGTCCTAAAGTCGTCAATTACCATCAGTTGTTTTATGGAAATGTGATTGCGTGTTTGACAACTGTTTACGATAAAGAGAAAGTTGGTAAAGTCTATTTTGAGAAAGTTGGACATGAAGATTTTGTTCTTTGGTTGAAAATACTTAAAAAAGGATACATTGCACGAAATACAAATACAGTACTTGCTATATATAGAGTTCGTAAGAATTCAATATCATCAAATAAATATTTGACAATTAAGTGGATTTGGAATATTTATAAGAATATTGAACACATGAGTTATTTTAAATCAATATATTATTTTACTTGTACCATGTTAAGATCAACGATGAAGTATGTTAAATGAACTAAAATTATTATTTACCGGTGCATCAGGGTTTCTAGGCAAAAATTTACTTCCAATATTAAACGAAACCTATAATGTTAGAACACTCGGATTGACCGAAAAAGATGACTATAATATAAATATTGCAAATGAAACTCCAATATTTACTGAATCATTTGATTTAGTACTCCATGCAGCTGGTAAAGCTCATTCTGTTCCTAAGTCAGAAAAAGAGAAGAAAGTTTTTTTTGATGTGAATTTGCAAGGAACAAAAAACTTATGTATTGCACTTGAAAAATCAGGTGTACCAAAATCATTTATTTATATAAGTAGTGTTGCTGTTTATGGACTAGATTATGGTGAAGGTATAACAGAAGAATATCCTTTGAATGGTAATACTCCTTATGGTTTAAGTAAGATTCAAGCAGAATTTTTTCTGATTGAATGGTGTAAGAAGAATGATGTTATATTAGGTATTATTCGACCTTCACTTATTGCAGGTCCCAATCCACCGGGTAATCTGGGAGAAATGATCAGAGGTATAAAAACGGGTAAGTATTTTCACATTGAGGGGCGTGATGCATGTAAAAGTGTTTTGATGGTAAAAGATATAGCCGTTTTATTACCCTTACTTGCTGAAAAAGGAGGAATATATAATGTGTGTGATACTCAACAACCCAGTTTTAGTGATTTAGAAAAACTTATTGCTTTACAATTAGGCAAGTCATTACCTATTTCTATTTCATATGATTTTGCCAAAAAAATCTCGTATATTGGAGATTTATTGGGAAAGAAATTTCCTATTAATTCTTTCAAATTAAAGAAAATAACCAAATCATTGACTTTCTCAAATGAGAAAGCAAGAAGAGAATTAGGTTGGAAACCTACCAATGTTCTGGATAATTTCAAAATTAAATAGATTTATGGGAAACAGACTTTGATAATTATCTCATTATTCTTTGATTTACAAAAACAATACAAAGTATCAAATAAATGACTTACCTATTCCTTCTGATAGCACTTTTTGCAGTTGAATTACTATATTTCAAGCTTGCCAGGCATTTTAATATAATTGATAAGCCCAATGAACGCAGCTCTCACTCACGTGTTACCTTGCGTGGAGGAGGTGTGATATTTTATATTGGAGTGTTATTCAACTTTATTTTGGAAGGTTTTCAGAATCCCTGGTTTTTTATTGGTTTAACGTTGATTACGATTATAAGTTTTGCAGATGACATACGACCTCAATCAAAAAAACTTCGCTTAACTGTACATTTTGTTTCGATGGGGATGATGTTTTATCAATGGGGATTGTACTCCGAAAAGTGGTATTTTACCTTAATAGCCTTAGTTGTTTGTACAGGTATTTTAAATGCATATAATTTCATGGATGGCATTAATGGCATTACCGGAATATATAGTCTGGTTGTGATAGGTGCTTTGTGGAATATAAATACCTATCAGGTACATTTTGTTGAAAACAATGTTGTTTATGCAGTGATATTAGCTCTAATCGTATTCAATTTCTTTAATTTCAGAACCCGGGCTAAGTGTTTTGCCGGTGATGTAGGTGCAGTGTCCATAGCATTTATCATACTGTTTTTATTGGGATTATTAATTATTAAAACCGGTGATTTCAGCTATATCGTTTTGTTGGTAGTTTATGGCATTGATTCTGTATTAACGATTGTTCATCGTTTGATGTTGAGAGATAATATTTTTCTTCCGCATCGCAAACATGTATTTCAGCTTATGGCAAATGAATTAAAAATCCCTCATGTATTGGTTTCAGCGATTTATGCGTTTCTTCAGGCGATCATAGTAGTTGGATTCATTCTCTGCAAAAATTATTCATATTGGTATTTAGGAACTGTAATATTGATATTATCACTTTGCTACTTTGTTTTTAAAAAGAAGTATTTTTATCTTCATGAAAGGTTGCTTAATACTGACAATAAATTATAAGTAATTCATAATTCATAATTCATAATTCATAATTCATAATTCATAATTCATAATTCATAATTTACAGACTGCTGACAAGTAAGCACTTATAGGTTATCAAATAAATAATTAAATATCTACGATTACTTGAGAGACAGCTTTAGAAATTTATACGTAAGGTTATATTAGAAAAATAATATTGAATGAATAAAAAAGTATTTGTCAGTGGCTGTTATGATATGCTGCATAGCGGGCATGTTGCATTTTTTGAAGAAGCCTCTGAGTATGGCGATTTGTATGTGGGTATTGGTTCGGATAGGACTATCAATACACTTAAGGCCCGTAAAACAGTAAATACAGATGCTGAACGATTATATATGGTTAAAGCATTAAAGGTCGTAAAAGATGCCTGGATAAACCAGGGTGGAGGTTTAATGGACTTTCTGGATGAATTTAAAGCTCTGAAACCGGATATCTTCTTTGTAAATGCGGATGGCCATACACCGGATAAAGAAAATCTTTGTAAGGAAATGGGCATTGAGTATGTGGTAAGCAAGCGTATACCTCATGGAAATTTACCAGCCAGATCAACGACTGCCTTACGTCAGGAATGTAAGATACCGTATAGAATTGATTTAGCCGGTGGTTGGCTCGATCAACCGTATGTTAGTAGTTATTCATCCGGTTCGGTATTAACGATTTGCATAGAACCTGATTATGAATTCAATGATCGAAGCGGTATGTCTACCAGTAGCAGGAAAAAGGCTATCGAACTATGGCAAACAGATATACCCGATGGAGATAAAGAAAAACTGGCTAAAACGCTTTTTTGTTTTGAAAATCCACCGGGAAGTAAATACATCAGTGGTTCTCAGGATTCCCTTGGAATAACCATGCCCGGTTTAAACAGATTTCATTATGAGGGTAATTATTGGCCCACAGAAATAGAAAGTGTAAGCGACTCCGACTTACTTGACTGGATTGAACAACATATCTGGATGATTCCATTATATCCCCGTAATGATAACTATGATGTACTGGCCAACAAGAACATCGATGAATCAGGTGCAAAACGTCTAAGTGATGCTACCGCCAAATGTTGGCAGGCATTAAAGAGCCGGAATGCAAAAGAGGTTGGAAAATCTATGACTGAAAGCTTTGAAGCACAGATTGCCATGTTTCCAAATATGCTGACACATGGTGTACTTGAGCAAATTGAGCAATATAAGGATCAGGTGTTTGGTTGGAAACTAAGTGGTGCAGGTGGTGGTGGCTATTTGATCTTCTTTAGTGAGCATACTGTCGAAAATGCTATCCAGATCAGAATCAGAAGGTAGATTAATCCCAAGAACCCCAAGAACCCCAAGCCCCTAAAGGGGTGTAAATTTCTACCGTCTCCTAAACTACCTGCTTCAAGATGATTAGAATTAAGCTAACCACTCTCACATCCCCTTTAGGGGTTTGGGGTTCCTGGTTAGGGGCTTGTGGTTCCTGGTTTTTTAAATTTTAGTTTTTCCGCTCAATTTCCCTCAGATTATCCATTTTCTTCTTGGCCAGGAATCCGTATATGTCTTCCAAATGTTCTATGACTTTCTGGTTACCAAACTCGTATACTTTTGTGATTAATCCATCCAGGAAGTCACGGTCGTGCGAAACAACAATCAGTGTTCCATCAAAATCCACAAGCGCCTGTTTCAGGATATCTTTAGTTTTCATATCCAAATGATTGGTTGGCTCATCCAGTATCAATAGATTTACCGGCTCCAGCAGCAATTTAATCATAGCCAACCTTGTTCGCTCTCCTCCTGAAAGGATCTTTACCTTTTTAGTTGAACTTTCTCCCCCAAACATAAATGCACCCAGTAAATCACGTATCTTATTCCGGATATCTCCAACAGCTACATCATCAATAGTCTGAAATACTGTCAGGTTTTCGTCCAGCAAAGAAGCCTGGTTTTGTGCAAAATAGCCAATTTTTACATTATGCCCCAGAGTCAGATTTCCATCATGCTCTATTTCCTTCATAATACATTTGACCAATGTCGATTTTCCTTCTCCGTTTTTACCCACAAAGGCAATTTTCTCTCCCCGTTCAATCATGAAGTTTGCATTCCCAAAAATAAGCTTATCGTCATAGCGTTTACCTAAATTTTCAGCTGTTACAGGATAATTGCCCGATCGGGGTGAAGGGGGAAATTTAAGCCTCAGTGCTGATGAATCTTCCTCATCTACCTCCAGAATCTGGAGTTTTTCAAGCATTTTAACTCTCGATTGTACCTGTAGTGTTTTAGAATAGGTGCCTTTGAATCGTTCAATAAACTCCATATTATCGGCAATCATTTTTTGTTGCTCTTCAAACTGTTTTTGTTGCTGCTCGTGACGTTCTTTGCGCAATTCAAGGTAATGACTGTATTTGGCTTTATAATCGTATATGCGGCCCATGGTGACCTCTATGGTGCGTGTAGTGATGTTGTCAACAAAGGCACGGTCATGCGAAATGATCACTACCGCTTTGGCAGAGTTAATCAGGAAATCTTCGAGCCATTGTATGGATTCTATGTCAAGATGATTGGTAGGTTCATCAAGCAGGATAACATCCGGGCGGCGAAGCAGAATTTTTGCCAGTTCAATACGCATTCGCCAACCACCACTGAATTCTGAAGTTTTACGGTTGAAATCTTCGCGTGAGAAACCTAATCCAAGCAGTGTCTTCTCTATATCTGCGTCGTAGTTTATTTCTTCAATGCTGTAAAACTGTTCGCTAAGGGCCGAAACCCGTTCAATAAGTTCCATATAACTGTCCGATTCATAATCGGTACGAGTGGTCAGTTCTTCGTTTAGGGCTTCTATTTGTTTCCCCATTTCATTGATTTCAGAAAATGCCATGGCTGTTTCATCAAAAACAGTACGATTATCTTCAAGAAGCAAATGTTGTGGCAAATAAGCAACCACCATTTCTTTGGGACAGGAAACAGTTCCCTTTGTCGGTTCACGTGCACCAGCCAGAATTTTGAGCAAGGTGGATTTTCCGGCTCCGTTTTTTCCCATTAAAGCAATCCGGTCTTTTTCGTTTATAACAAATGAAATATCCTGGAAGAGAGTTTGACCGCCAAATTCAACGGTTAGTGCATCGACTGATAACATAAGTAATTAAAAATTAATAATTAAAAATTAATAATTAACAGGACATTGAAAAGTAAGCTCTTGTAGATGAGCAAATATATCATTGTATATCTGCGGTTACTTATATGCCGGTTAGAGTTTAAATATTTATAAGTATGATTCTAAGTATATATAAAAACACTTTCCGCCGGATAAAAGTCTCCAGGCGGAAAGTGTGAATGTAATTCAAGTTTATTACAAGGCAATTTTAGTAACCAGATTATTCACTTTAAGAATATACATCTGGTTTTTCTGCAAGCCTGATATTGTTATGGAATTTTTATCCGGTACAATCGTTTTAATGCATTGTCCTAAAATGTTATACACATATAAAGTGGATTCCAATGATGGCAAATTCACTATAATATTGTTATTAATATCCTTTGAAGCTATAAGTGTTTTATTTGATGGATAACCCAATGTTTTGACAGAAATCAGATTTGAAAAATCAGTTATATTCTCATAATAACTGCTTTTATCACTGGCTCTTACTTTATATGAATAGGCTGTATTTGGTACCAAATTGGTTATAGAATCAATGTTGGTCGTAATCCATGCATCTCTGAAATTATACGTCAGTAGCTTTGCAAAGCTAACAGTTACATCATCAAAAGTAACCGATCCAATCCCTTTGAAATATGTAAAACGGAACTTATCGTATGCTTTTGTCTCAGGAAAAGAATATGCTTTATTTTTTTCATTCAATGTTGATACTATCGGTATGCTGTCTACTTTATCCCAGGTGTTTTGATCATGGTGTGCTTCCACTAAAAAGCCTCCATTGCTTCCACCTAACGAACGGATATAAAATGAAAGTTTTGTAACCGGTAATAAATACTTCTCAGTTTCAATGTATTCACCACTATTCGAAAATTGTATAGATGGTGGATTTGTACCACTATAGATATTCGAAGTTGATATGTTTTTAGCTGTAATAATCCAGTCTGTGGGTGCAACAATTCCATTGTTAAAAGCTTCAGTAATATTTGATTCGCCATCTACAATATTGTAAACGGTTAAATAATAACCAACAGCATCATTAACTATATTCCAGTTAGCTACAAAACTTGTAAATGTAGCATCAGTTGCTTCGTTTGCAACCGGAGGTACGACATAAACAGCCCGTGTGGAAGTCCCCGATATCTGTGCATCTGCATAATCCCCGGCACTTGTAGAGAATATAAATGTGTCGGCATGTACAGCAGAATAAGACGGAACAGTAGGGTTGTAGCGGATCTGTATTGTGGTATTTGCTACCAAAGAATCAATAGTTGGAGTAAGTGTTATCGTTTTACCCCAGATCTTCGCAGTATCAATTTTCATTTCAAAATGCTGCCCGACATTGAATGCAACAGTTATCGGTCCTTTTAATTTTTGACCACTGACTGTTACTGTTTGCAATGCTGAAGGTGTTCCCTGTATTGTTGAAAAAGACTTTAAATTTTGGGTTAATACGATGTGTGATGCAAAATAAAACTGAATGATTCCGTTTATCTCTTTTATGTTTGCTAACGGTTTATGAATGTTCGTGCCATCCCTCAGCGTTGGGTTATAAAATGATACATTTTTCACTCCCGGAAAAGGGTCACCTGATAAAGTAGGATCTATACCTGTTGCTGATGTTTCGGTTAATGCAATTCCATCTGCTTCAACAATATCCACGCCCATTGCGACCGGATTGTTATTCACAATATTTTGTTGCCAGTTATATGCGTTGTAAAAGATATGGGTAAGCAACATTCCATGTCCGGGAAGATAGGTATCCCAACCCTTTTGTTGTCTGTTTTCAAGGGTGTAAAACTCTACAGGAGTAGGGTTTGCTCCATTCAGATTGTGGTTGCCGTTCTGAGTAATCAGATAAGCCTTATTAGTGGTCGTGAGTGTATCTAAACTATATTGTCCGCCGATTTTTAATTCTGTAGGAACCAACCAGTTCAGGTAAAAACGATCGAATGCAGAATAGGAGGGAGGAGTCCTTCCATTATTCAGATACGGACCGTAATCCATAATATTCCATTCCGACAAGGTGTGATGTTCTGCACCGGAAGTAACGTAATAATCAGGTAATCCAAGTACATGACCAAATTCATGACAAAATGTTCCAATGCCACACATGCTTGAACCCTTGTTTGAGCGTAGCTCTGAAGTACAGGCATAATCGGACACTGCCACTCCATTGAATTTTGTGGCGAGATTAGCCAATGCCCATCGATGTGGCCATATGCTGTTTGCAGGTCCTCCTTCTGCTTCATTATAACCGGCATAGTAAATAAACACATTGTCCACAGTATCATCGTTGTCCGTGTCGTATTGTGCGAAATTAACGCCACCTGCTGCCGCTAACGTGCATGCATCAATCACCATTTGCCTTGGAAGGGTATCATTACCACTAATATCATTCGCCCCATAGTATGCCATCGGTTGAGGCAGGTTAAATGGACCCACGACATCAAACTGTGGGTTAAATACTCCGGTAGAACTGGCCAGAAAATAATCATTTGCTGATCCGGTGCCACCATTCGCAGCATATCCTTTTTGATTTAATAAGTTTGAATATGCTAATTGGGGATTGGCAGTAACAAAGCTCAGGTCTTTAAAATTAACCAGAATGACCAGTGATTTTGCCGATCCTCTTAACGGGTAGCTCTTCTGTGGTGATGATGTTAATGTCGATTTTGACTTTAATAACCTGGTATTCCTGTTAAGCAGGTTTATTTTGCTGAAATCAACGTTTTTTGTTAGTTTCAGAATGAAGTTCTTTTCAGTTGAAGTGCGTTTTTCAATGTTGGTCGCTTTTACCGTAGTACTCTTTAAATAACCATTTGAGTCAATTTGTGCGTAGGTAAGTATCCCATTTGAATTTGGTACTAATGTATACCCATCCAGCGTTGTTTTATAATTAAAGAACTCATCACCATGAAGCCTGACAGTTAATTCAGAACCATCAGGTTGAGTTATGGTTACAGGAAAAGGTAAAGCAGGAACAGCATTTATGCGTAATGAAGGTATTAGTAATACAATTAGGAGGGAAATATAAATCGAAATTGACTTCATACACAAGATTATTTGGATGCAAAGATAAGAAAAAACAAACAGCTATATAGGTAATTAAAAATTAATAATTAATAATTATTAATTAACAAGATACTGACAAATAGGCTTTTGTAGGTTAACAAACAGATCATTAAATATCCACAATTACTTACATTGGGAAAAAAGTATATGTTGATAAAAAGTACGATTGTATTGAAAGAAATGCCTACTTTTTAAAAATAAAGTAAACAGCCAGCACTAAAAGTATAAATCCGACCGCATGATTCCATCGGAATGTTTCATTTTTAAATGCAATCAACGAGAAACCCACAAAAACCACCAACGTGATTACTTCCTGTATGACTTTTAGTTGTAATAACGTAAAGGGGCCACCATTTTCATTAAATCCGAGCCTGTTTGCCGGCACTTGGAAGCAGTATTCAAAAAACTTTATAAAATAACCCCACTTAATAAAGAATAGAATAATTTAGGATGCAAAGATACTGAATATTAATGAATTGGAAGTTTTGAAATTCTCAAAAAATTCTGATTGTGGAAGGGAGGGAGGGGTGAGGTATAACCCCCTCATATCCACAAATTTAACCCCCTACCCCTATTATGCCTTATAACCACCTCTTAAACAACCTATTATCTTCTACTTAGATTAAACCCTTTACAATATAATTTTATCTGTTGTAGTCCTTATAATCCTAGATAGATAAAGCTGGATTGTTACCCTACTTATCATCTCAACTTATCCAATAAATTATTTATCAAACGGTTTAATTAATTGGTTTTATCCCACCTTACTACTACAACCACTAACACATCATCACACATCATATAAGGCTCACTACAGGATTATAATACCTAAATGGTATGAATGTGTTGGAAGTGGTAAAGGTTGCTTACCTTGATGGGTAAAAGGGTGTTGAAATGTATATAATAGTATTTTTTAATAATTATTTGTACATTTGTAGCACTAACTAAACAAATTAATATTATGGAAGAAGCTTCACCCTTTACAAAGATTTTTGAAAATTATTATGCACGTAAAAGTAACTTAAACACTAAATTGGAAGCCGCATCTAAAGATAAAATATTTAATATCACTGATTTTACCAAAACAATACTACTAATGTCATCTACTATTTTAGCCGTATTAATTTCATTATATAACAAGAAAGTAGTTAACTTTATAGAAATGTATTCATTTATTTCTACGATTGTTTTATTCACTTTAAATATATTATTTGGTACTATTGCCTTGTATGTTGGTGTAGTTAATTCTATTGGAGTTGAAACTTTAATATTGAAAGAACTTGTAAAAATGGAATCAGAAATATCAACAAATACAAAAGGTGAATTAAATAAACCGAATATGTTTTATGCGAGATGTTGGACTATATTTAAAATAACTTCTATACTTTCATTATTATCAATGTTACTTTATACAATATCCAAAGTGTTTGGAATATGATTCTATTTAAAAACACACTAATATCACACTTTAATTTGTAGCACTATATAAAAAATATTATGTACATAGATAGCATTACATTTTGGACTACTGTTTTATCTGGGATTATTATTGGTTTAGTTGTCGGTGGAATATTGGGTTTAGTAGGGTATTTTATTTGGAAAAGACAAAATGATTATTCTAAAAAACAAGATGCTGCAATTTCATTAATAGTAAATTTATTTGAGTTTTCAGGTGTAATTATGAATTTACATTTGTTGAAAATCAATAATTCAGAAGAAAGTAAAATTAAAGAATATATTAAAGAAACAAATTCTATTTTTGGAAAATTT